>Ga0315900_10000042_pt1 | contig 206325 bp, 137 predicted proteins | sample LakEriMetagenome_FD_203521 | JGI IMG/M metagenome (GOLD analysis project Ga0315900, IMG submission 203521) | Freshwater fungal communities from buoy surface, Lake Erie, Ohio, United States - Buoy 12 MA114 | ecosystem: Environmental > Aquatic > Freshwater > Lake > Lake biofilm | place: USA...
CGCAAACCACTGAAACGATTGTTCTACAAACACGCGATTGCAACGATCGGGAATCGATTGTCACGGTTCCCAAAATCACCTTTCGGTCCCGCACTGCAACCAACGTAGGAGTTCGCAAACCAAAATGATTCACGACTCTTTACGCAACACAGAAAACCAAGATTCACCTTCAACCGCAATCCCCACAGTCCCTTGGAGCACTGCTGCTATACGATTGCTGCAGGGGGTAGTTTATTCCGACGACAATTCAGTCACATGGGATTCGCTTTTACGTTACACCACCCCGCTCACCGATTACTTTGCCAAGATTGGATTGCAATTGGTTGTTGACGAATCGGACGGACTAGCTTATTTGCGACAGCTTGACGATGACGAGTTAATGTTTAACGGCGAACCTATTCCCAAACTTTATCGCCGCTCCCCAATGGGATATGAAACATCGTTGCTGTGCGTCCTACTGCGCGATCTATATCGTCGCTTCGAGGAAGACGAACTGGAAAATGAGAAATGTGTCATTACCCATGATGAATTGCTTGAACTTTGGAAACCATTCTTCGCAAAAACCTCGGATGATGTTCGACTCCATCGCTCCTTGCTTTCATCGCTTCGCAAACTTGAGGAAATACGATTCGTTCGGCCTCATCCATCAGACACCGTAAGCTGGGAAATACGTCGAATCATCAAAGCTCGGCTGCCCATCTCGGAATTAGAATCACTTCGGTCGCGCATCGTCGCTGCCGCTACGCAAGGATCTACTTATGTCGACCATACAACGCCCGCACCTTAGCGATTATCAGCAAGGCTTAAAGCCACCGTTGCCAGGCTATCGACTTAGCAAGTTCGAGGTGTACAACTGGGGCACCTTCGATGGATCGGTCTATAGTGTCGCACCCAATGGTGAAACGGTTCTTCTAGTCGGCGAAAACGGTTCAGGTAAATCAACTCTGGTTGACGCACTGCTCACTTTGCTGGTGCAACCGAAGACCCGCAACTACAACGTTGCCGCTGGCGCCACGAAGAATGAACGCGATGAACGAACTTATATTCGCGGAGCGTACGACCGAACCGTAGGTGAAGGTGGCAAACCACAAGTCAAATACCTTCGCTCAGGCCCAGGACAATACTCTATTTTGCTGGCGACTTTTCGTAATGCATCTAACAACAAAGCGTTCACGATTTGCCAGGTGTTATACCTAGATTCGGAAAACAAAGTTAACAAGGTGTACGCCTTCAGCGATTCCGAACGATCGATCCTCGACGACCTTAGCCATCTCGCCTGTGGGAAAGCACTCCTTAAACAACTTGCGGAGCGTGGCTTCAAAGCAACGGAAGTTTACAAAGAATATTTTCTATGGATACAGCGAGCGACCGGCTTCCGATCTAAAGCCATGGATATCTTTAACCAAACGGTAGCGGTCAAAGATGTTCAAAGGCTCGATATTTTTATTCGCCAACATATGCTTGAACGCAAGCCTTGGGAGGAACGAATTGGCTCGCTTCTGAAACACTTCGGCGAATTGGCTGAGGCACATCAACTGCTTTCGCGAGTTCGATTGCAACAGGAACTGCTCAAACCGATTTGCGAAGAGGGCACGAAATATCGCCAGCAGGAATCGCAGGTTGAGGAACTGCGGCGATTACTGGCAGCAATTCCTTTCTACTTCGCCAGAAATACCTTGAGCTTGCTGGACCCTTGCTGCCTGGATTGGCAGAGAGAGATCGAACACTTGTCACGTGAGATCGCCAGACTCGCCAAACAGAAAGAGTCGCTCGGCCAAGCCATTGCTCGCATGGAGATCGAAGCGGAAAGTGCAGGGGGAGATCGCCTCCGCAGCCTTCCGAACTTGATCGCTCAGCAGCAGCAGCTTGTGAGCGGCCGAAAAGAAGCACGATTATTTTTCGAGTCGCAGCTTCATAGTGCCGGTATCAATGCAAAGGTCACAACGCCCGAGCAATTTCGCGACCTTGCGGTGGCACTTTCAGGGAGAAAACAGCAACTTGAGACCAGCCGCGATGAGTCTCGACAGGAAAGCAGTAAAGTTCAATACGAACTCGTTTCACTTGCGCGTCGTATTCGCGAAGATAAAGAAGAGCTTGCGGCCGCGGAGCGACAGAAGGGGAACCTACCTGAATCATTGGTCTCTGTGAGAGAGAACCTTTGTCGTGTCCTTCAAATTGCGCCATCGGATTTGCCTTTTGCGGCGGAATTGATATCTGTTAACCCCACCGATAAGGATTGGGAATCGTCGATCGAGCAGGTTCTGTTTGGATTTGCGCGAAGTCTGCTGGTACCTCACCACTTGTACGACAAAGTATCTCGCTATCTCGATCAAACAAAGCTTGTGGATCATCGAGGTCAGGGCCAACGGCTGGTTTATTTGCGTGTGCCAGCTAGTCCCCAATCGTCATCCAAGGCTGGGCAAAGTTCCTCTAGAGGCCATTCTCTCGATAAACAGAAACTCATTTCAAAGTTAAGCTTTTTACCCAAGCATCCTTTAGCAGCTTGGCTTCGTGACGAAATCGAACGGCTATATAACTACACTGCCTGCGATACGATCGAGGAATTTCAGGGTATCGATGGACCGTCGATGACCAGGAATCGGCACACGAAGACAAATGCTTCGCGGCATGAGAAGAATGATCGACAATCCAACTCGGATCGTCGAAATTTTGTTTTAGGCTGGGACAATTCGCTGAGAAGGGAGTCTTTGTTCCAGTCGCTCAGCAAACTCGAGTCGGAACAGCAGGCACTGACCACGCGATTGAAGGAACTCAATGTTATCATTGATTCCGCGACAAGGGCCCTGACCGCAATTGAACAGGCCGAGAAGGTGTGTGATTTTGAAACGATCGATCATGCTCATCACGATTATCAACTACATCAATTAATGGATGAGAAGAAATCCCTGGAAGAGGCTGACGATACGGTCGCCGAAATTCGAAAACGACTAGAGCAATTGCGACAGGAGTCGAGCGGGTATCAAGCGGATCGGGATCAGGCTATTTCGCGAAAAGCTCGTATGGAAACAGAGCTTGCTCAAAGTGAGGTTCTGCTTGACCGGGCTAGGCAGGTGATTCGTCACTGCGAAGCGGAGAGTGAGGATCGGGATATCGATGCAACACTTGCCGAATTAGACAAGTGTATTACTGAACCGCTGACGTTATTCAATTTAGGTACGTTACCTGATGCTACCGAGCGTCGATTTCGACTTGAGTATCAAGGTAGTCTTGATCGACTTGAGCCTGCAGGGCGCGAGTTAACTTCTGCGATGCTACGATTCCTTAAAAAGTTTCCCGACGAGCAAACCGATCTAGATGCCGACGTCAGATCATTAAGTAGTTTCGAGGCGATGTACGAGCGGATTTGCCAAGAGGATCTTCCGAAGCATGAAGAGCGATTCAAGCATCGGTTGAATGAAAAGGTTCTTCATGAGATCGGCTTGCTTTACGGAAGCTTGGAGACGGAACGTCTTGAGATCCTGGAGAAGATATCGCAACTGAACCAGGCGTTGAAGCTCTTGGAGTGGAAGTCCGGTACGTTTATGCAACTGGAGGCGGTTGATAGCCATGACCGTGAGATACTTGACTTCCGGCGTGAGATTTCGGCCTGCTTAACCCATGCTTTGCAGGATGCGAAATCGATTCCCGAAGCAAGTTTCACGAAAATCCACCAGTTACTGACGAAGCTTCAGGATGATTCGAGTAGTCGCTGGCGGGAGAAAGTCATCGACGTTCGCAATTGGTTTACCTTTGCGGCTAGAGAGATTGTACGAGAGACGGGCGAGGTAAGAAGCTATTACGATGGCGGTTCGGGACAATCGGGAGGCGAGAAGGGTAAGCTTGCGTTTTTGGTTTTGGTAGCTGCTATTGCGTATCAATACGATCTAGATCCTGATGCGGATACCAGCGATCGGTTCCACTTTGTTGTTGTCGATGAGATGTTTTCACGCAGCGACGATCATCATGCTGAATACGCACTGAATCTTTTTGCTAGGTTTGGATTGCAATTGCTTATCGTCGCGCCGCTCGATGCTAAAGCGCGAGTGACCGAACCCTACGTTGGAACTTATTTACATGTAGTGAAGAATAAGGAAACAAGTCGCAGTGAGCTATTAGCCATCAGTGCCGAGCAAATCCAAACGCAGGCCGATCTTAGCTAACGCTCTTTCATCCAGGGCAAGGCCTCGCTCTTCGCTTCACCCGCAACCGAAGGCGAGGTCTCGCTTCACCCGTAGCCGCAGATGAGACCCCCATTTCCTACCATTCTCAAACGACTACCGAAAATCTCTGAGGATATCGGCGGCGGGCCGCAATTTCTTACTACCGTCACCTTGAAGCAGACTGAGGAAGCGTTGATCGCTTTTGTTATTTCGATGGTCGTAATACCACACGACGACTCCAGCATATTTTTCCCGTTTTGCATTTTCGAGAAATCCTCGTATAGCTTTTGTCTGTAAAGCGTCATCGATGAGAGGATGATCGTTGTCTTGATTACATTCACCAACTAGCACCGGACGATCGACCTTAAGCGACGAGATCGGAGGCAATGATCCTTCGTTGTTGTATTGATGGAAATCATAGAAATCGAGACCAAGCTCACGATAGAAGCCCGCTTTGATATTCTCTGGTCCATGCCATCCTGAGCCACACGAGACCAGACGCTTGGCATCTGCCTGCTTCACTGCAGCAACTGATGACTTGATGAATTCCTGCATGACCTCTCCTGAATATCCATCGTCGCTTCGGTTACCTTGAGGTCCCTTCATTTCACCTTCTGGTTCGTTCATTACATCGATGGCAAAGACTGTTGGATTATCTTTGAAGTTCTCAACGAAAGGTATAACAGCATTTTCATGATAATGCTGTCGGGCACGTGGATCGGTGATGATATCGCGAAATCCACCTTCGCGAATAGATTTTCGAAATCCGGCAGAGAGTGCTAGGTAGAGATGGAGATTTCTTTTTTCGGCAAGCTTTACGGCGATATTGAAGTTCGTAATCAGCGAAGGATGAATTCCTTTAACGTAGCCAGAGCTATCGAACAGAAGCCCTTCAAGATCTTCGAAAACCCAAATGCGGCAAACGTTGAGATTCATCTGTTGCATATCGGCGAAACATTCATCGAGACCTTGTTCGCTAAAGGCGATCCCCCATTGCGGATGCAGAGGGCTTGGACCAAAGTCGTGACCATAAGCACCGTTGTACCAAGCGAGGTTAATGCCATGGACTCTTTGCAACTGACCGCCAATCGGGAGTAGATGGCTTTCATTTGCTATTTGTTGAGAAAACGCTTGGATCGGAGAGACGATGAAAATTAGGGGGATGAAAAGCGGGAGAAAAGTTCGGTAGTTAGTCATATTGTAAGTTGTGAACAACAATGATTTATAAGATGGCGTTGGCTTGGAACGGACTGGATACGATAACTTGCTTTTCTCTTTTCAGAAATCATCGGATCGGAAGGGACTCGCTGGGAGCCCATCGCGGTTGTAGAGATTGGCTCCTTCTGGATTCATGCTGAATGCATAACGCACAGCGATAGGTTCAGAAACTTCGGGATGCTGACAGATGACCGTATCGCCATCGATTTGTGCATCGGCCCAAACCCATCGTCGATCTTTGCCTGCGATCGCGAATCGCTTCAGCTTATTGGCGGCCGATTGCTTGACCGGTTGTCGACCGATCTTCTCGCCAACCATGAGACCTTTACCGACATGATCGAAGTGGATGCGAATTCGATTCCCCTCGATCGAGACTCGCTTGAAGAGCGGACCGGAGTATTCAATCTTTTGTCCGTAGTTCTTAGCCAAAGCCCATAGAGCGAGTCGTTCGCCAACATCCGCTTTGTTCTTTGGATGGATATCATTGGCATCTCCGAGATCCGTGGCAACGGCCATGCCGGTTTGGTCGATCGACAGCGCTTGCCGCTGGGCGTCTCGGAAGATCGCCCAGCCATCACCCCCTGTTGGATCCTCATTGGGTTGTTGCCAACTAGCTAGTTGTACGAAGTAAAAAGGAAAATCAGCAGAACCGAACCAGCGGCGCCAATTTTCGATGAGAGCCCGCTTCTTTTCAATGTACTGTTTGGCCGAGGTGGCATCGCCCGCGTTGTTTTCACCTTGATACCAAATAGCTCCACGAAATGCGTGGGGGATTAATGGAGAGATCATTCCGTTATGGAGAGTGACGCAGCGTGGCTGTGCGACACGTTCGGCAAAAGGAAATTCGGGGCAGGGGGGAGGCAGCGGGATCGGTTGATCGTTTTGCATCGCCTCACGTGAGACTTTCGTCCAAGCTTCGATGGCTGGCAAAGCTTTTTTAAGATCCTCCCGATATTGATCGAGTGAAGCGCGCATTTGGGATGCGTACGGTTCGAGCTGAGGAGTATTGAGTAAGGTTTCCTGAGACATCCACAGTTCGATGTTGGTACCACCCACACTGCTTCGCACTAAGCCAATCGGGATTTTGAGTTCGCTATTCAATTTTCTTGCGAAATAAAACCCTACGGCGGTAAAGCCGCCGACGGTTTCTGGCGAGCCAACCTGCCAAAGCCCTCGCACGGATTTAGCGGGATGTGAGGCGAAGTTCATCTCAACACCAAAATGTCGTATCAAAGGAAGCTTAGCGCTGGCGATGTCTTCAGGTGCATCGCAGAGTACTAGCGGCCATTCCATATTCGATTGTCCGCTGCAGAGCCAAACGTCGCCAAAGAGAATATCGTGTCGCTCGATTTTCTCTTCTGAATCTGGGATCTCGACAAGCAGATTTATTCCATCGCTGCTTGCTACTTGCGGTTGCAGTTTTACTTCCCAGCGTCCTTGTGGGTCAGCGGTACCTTCGGTGGTTTGATGGCCGAGCGTAACTCGGACTTTCTGATCAGGTGAGGCCCAGCCCCAGATGATAATGGGTCGATCGCGTTGGAGGATCGCATGATCTGAGAACAGTGGCGAGAGTTGAAGTTCGGCGGACGCGTTCGATGCACAACAAAAGAGCAGGAACTGTGAGAGCAAGGAAACGATCATCGATCGAGAGAAACTCATTGGTGCGATCTACTCCGCGATGTTTGCGTCTGTATCGAGTGAAGCGGGACATGAAAGTTTCATTGTGACGGAGGCAAAACAAAACGTACACCACGCAAGAATCAAATGTTCAGAATTTTTTTGTACCGTATCTCTTGACAACATAGTAGTGCATAAATATACATATTGCATGTTCGTTTGTGCACTTCTCTTTTTTTCCGTGGTGAAGGGTTGTGATTACCCTCTTTTGCCAAGGTAAAGAAGCCTATTTAGGGCCTCTGAGATGCTGCTCGACGTAGGGAAGGGAAGCTTTCGCGGAAAGCTTTTATGGTTCAGAGTTGGTTATAAAGGAGTGTTGAAATGAGTGATATTCGAGTCGTAGTTCGCGATGCGAGACGTGATTATTGGGGCGATATGCATGCTGCTTCGGCAGGGCGCTTGGTAGCCAGTCTCTCGGCTGAACCGGAATCGTTCGAAGAATTGAGAACTGCTTTCGGAAGATTCGAGAAAGCAGCGGACAGAATCTTTCAATTGAATTTCATGGAAGGCATCGAGGATCGCCGTCATGATGCTGGACTTATCATCATCGATCTTGCTGCTCGACTGATCGCCTATCAATCGTCATATGACGACTTGCTTTCCTCATCATCCGTGACATACCACGATGGCTGTGCGGCGACTTCACGCAAAATCCGCTACCGTTTACCTGACGACTGGTTGATCACCACTCAACTGAACGATTGGCAGGCGATCGCCGAAAAAAGACGCGAAGTGCGTCTGGCTCGGATCAAGATGAAGCCTCGGCAGGTCCTCTATGGCTCCGAACTCTACCAATTCCTTGTCGATCACTGCTTCCATTCAAAGGTACTCGCTGACAATATTTCGCAGATGGATCGTGCTGCCACAGAAAGCTGGTGCCGTCGCATCCATGCGCAGTGGTTACTGGAACCAAGAGCGAGCTTAAACGATACAACTCCGCGATCCCATTTAATCCATCAAAGTGAATTCATCGATGCTGATTTATGGAGTCGCGAAGAGCAGTGGAGTTTGCTGGGAGACTGCCCCGCTGGCTTACCGATGGATTGCTTTGCTTATGAACATGCTCCTTTCGGAACTCATGAGTTTGTGATCTATCACCATCTTGTAGAGCGATTGCTGGAGTGTTGCATTGAACGAATCGACGAATTGCTCAGGTTGCAAAGAGTTGCCGATCCCAGAGAGGAGCAAGATCGACTTATGCAAGTGGGAGAGCAGTGGCTGCATACCGCAATCGATGATTATCGGGGAATGACGCCGGCTGCAATTATTGAACTAGAGCGTCGCCGTATTCCCATCGCTATATCCCCCGAAGAAAACATTCTCGACTGTGATTGCCCAATCTGTCATTTGATGGCGGATCTTCCGGGTCCCTCTTTCTGGCATTTTGATACAAGCAACCTTCCCTCCGAATTCGTCTTTTCTCGATTCGAAACGCTCGAGGAATGGGAAGAGGTTTCCGATTCTCTCGATGACCCCGACCCAGCACCCGGCTATATCGATTCAAGCGTCATTTCAAAGCAAGATTTCAATTCCTTCGCCTCTTGCTCCGCTCCGAATATGTCCTTCGTAACTCTCTTCAGTCTTGGATGCTCGCTCAGTGACTTGATTGTGCAACTGAAGACAGAACGAGGCGGCAAAACGTGGATCGACGAACTTAATCGACACTTTGCCAATCTCCGAGAAGTTATCCTTAACTCCGACGAATACCCCGGACTTATCGAGCCTGTACTTGAAGTATTTCATGATTCACTCGAATCGGTTCGTGATAACTATCCACGCCTCAATACCGAGTGCGACGAAGTTCGCCTGATGCTCGATTCATTGCTAGAACTGGCGGATTCCACTCCCACTACCGGTGAAGCTTGAGGGTTACGTTCAGGTAAGCGTCAGAACCGTTTGCCATGGCCATTGTGTACGAGACTCATACTATTCCCGTACAACCCCATCGCTTCGGATGAGCTCTCCCTAGCCTCGGTCGCACAGACTCTTGAACTCAAAGCGACCGCGCCGCGTAAGCGTAGATCCTCAATCTATTTCTAATCACATTCTTTGCGGCGTTGGGTTTCCCCCCAGCGCCGTTAAGAATCTGTCATTTACGCTCTAGCTACAAAACATTTTTGACTCATGCAACTGCTGTAGCCAATCCAGATTGACCAAGTCTTTTTTGCTCCAATCGTCGAAAGAAGACTTGAATGCTGATTAACTCTCACATCCACTGCGCGAAGATTCTCTACAACGAGAAGCAGGTTCTTTACTCAGGACACCATCACGCCACGAATCGCAATTTTGGATCAGCCTAAAAAACCCTGCGTCACTAAAGCCTTCCCACCAAATCTCTTATAGGAAGGACTAATTCTGTGACACTATACGAATTGGCGCAAATATCGGTAACTCTGACGCAAAGAATCTTGGCGATCCTCGAGCGAATTCTCATAAGCCCGATCTTCCACCTCGACACAAACTGCGCCTCGATAGCCAACTCCTGTCAACGTCGAAAAGAACTTGCCCCAATTGACTTCGCCGAAACCAGGCAACTTCGGCGTGTGATACTCCAGCGGATGGGCCAAAATACCAACTTCATTGAGCCGATGAATATCCAAGACAACATCCTTAGCATGGATGTGAAAGAGACGATCCTTGAAGTTTCTCATCGGAGCAAGATAATCCATCTGCTGCCAGACCATATGCGAAGGATCATAATTGAGACCAATTCGGTCGCTCTCGAGATCCGTGAAAAGACGTTGCCAAATCTTAGGGCTGATGGCAATATTCTTTCCTCCCGGCCATTCATCGCGACTGAACAGCATCGGGCAATTCTCGATGCCGATCCGCAAATCGAGTTGTTCCGCCTTCTTCACAATCGGCTTCCACGTTTCTAGCAATCGAGGCCAATTGTCATCGACCGATTTGGTGTAATCACGACCTATAAACGTATTCACGTTTTTCAGCCCCAATTTGTGAGCACCTTCGAGTACTGCGTTCAGATGCTCGACGCTTTTCTGTGCTTCCTCACTATCGGGCGAGAGACAATTCGGATAATAACCTAAGGCGCTTATCGAAACTCCAGTCGATCGACAAAGCTGGTGGATGGCAGCGATACGCGTGGCATCGAGTTCATTCACATTGATGTGCGTGACTCCGGCGTAACGTCGCTCGGCTTTACTTACCGGCCAGCACATTACTTCGACGCAACGATAACCAATATCTGCTGCAAGCTGAAAGACTTCTTCAAGCGACATTTCCGGGACAATCGCACTGGCGAAACCGAGTTGTAACATCTTGATCCCCTTTCACTTTGGATCGATCTAGAAACTACTGCTTTCCACCGTACCAAACACCACGCAACCAATATCGTTGACGCAATCTTTTCATCAATTCCTCAGGCAAGGGTGGCTTATCACTGGATGCCGTGTTTTGTTCAGCTTGCCCTACTGAGCGTATACCCGAAATCACACTGCTAACCGCTGCTTGCTGCAAAGCAAACAGAATTGCGACATCTGCCAGTGAATATTGCTTGTCTAAACCAAGTTCTCGGATATCACTACGAATTTCCTCAACACGCCGCACACTTCGCGCCATACGATCGCCTTCGAAATAACGATGACGGAAGTCGTTGTCTGGAAACTTATGCGAAGAAGTGTATTTCCCAGTGAGAACTCCCTCATCAAAGACGCACCGTACGATGACGGCCGTACCTGTCTCTTGAGCTACGGGCAATATTTGTGCTGCGGGCTGCTGTTCAAAAATATTGTAAATCACCTGGATTGAATCAACCAAACCAGCTCGCATTAAATCGATCACGCAACTTTGATCTTGCTCAGGTGTACTAATCCCGATCCAACGAATTTTTCCTTCATCTCGCAGTTTTCGCAGCTCAAGCAACGGCTGGGGATCATCATTCCATGCAGATGTCCACGTATGGAGTTGCAATAGATCAAGACGCTCTACTCCCAACATCTTTAGTCGATCTTCAACGTTAGCGCGCAGGTAAGTTGCACTATAACGATCTTGATGATGACAGTATGGACTTGGAGGCCATGGCCCGGGAGCAGGGGGAGTTTTAGTTGCTACGTAAATACTCTCCTTGCAATCACGAATCACCTCACCGATAACGCGTTCACTTCGGCCATCGCCATAACCTTGCGCCGTATCAATAAAGTTGACTCCGCGCAAGATAGCATCTCGCAATGCGGCGACGCTCTCTCGATCATCTTGCCCGCCCCACTGTCCACCGAGGGCCCAGGCACCGAACCCTATCTCCGATACTTCGATACCTGTGTTGCCAAATTTGCGAAATCGCATTCTTCTCTTCCTTGCGTATTAACCTTCTGTCTTGGCGGGCTATCTACTGATTCTTTGACTCTGGAGGTTTAGAATTCGCATCCATCGATTCGAGCCTTTGTAGTAACTGCTCATTCATAGGAGTTGGCGCGAGGTTATAAAGTCGTTTCGCATTACTTTTGGCTTCATTCACCTTTCCTAATTTTTCCTGAAGCAGGATCAAAGCGAGCCAGAAGCCTGGATCGGTTTTTTCCGTTTCAGCAGCCTTTCGTAACCTGACTTCCGCTTCTTCATTTTTCCCTGCGAGGTATAGTGCGAGCCCTAAACGGTATTGCAATCCAGCGTTATCGGGAAGCATGTTGGCATCTCGTTCCAAAAGGGCTAACTCCTCACCCCGTAGTCGCTCGATTTCTTCTTGAAGCTTACCGATTTTTTCAGCTGCCGCGGGGTCTCGCGCGAGTTGTTCCATCTGTCGACCTAGCAGTGCAGCGAGGTTAGCACGACCACCTGAACTGGCCGGCTCTAAACGGATCGCTGTACGATAATGCTCCTCCGCTTTCGCTTGATCTCCTATCTGCTCAGCCAGCGAACCGAGTGTCAAATGCGCGCCGGCTCGGTCGCTATCGTACATTAAGCCTGCGCGATACTCTTCCAAAGCTTGGTTTAGCAGTTGATCATCTTTTCCGGAAAGAGCTGTCACACCGTTGAGAGACAGAATACGAGCGGCTTCAACTCGGACCGAGCGAATAGGATCTTGGAGCAAAGGTGCCAGTCGTCGTGAAAGCATGTTTGGATCGCTGATACCATCATGCGCTGCGGCTGCAGCAGCACGAACAAGTGGGTGTGGATCCTCCAAGCTTCCACGCGCTAACTGCGCAGCTGTTTCAGGACCAAGTCGTGTTGCTTCCCTTAAACCGGTAGCTCGTGCGACTGCAGGGAACTGCGGTCCCGTGCCTGCAAGCAGCCAGTTCAACTGCTCGACGGCATCAGCTGTTCTCCTTCGAACTGCCGTCAATGCCTCGCCGAAATGTTTATCTTTCTTGCGATCCTTGCCATACCATTTTTCACAGGCGTCATCACACCACTTATTCACTTTTTGCAATGCATCGACAACTTCTTGATCTCCTTGAATCGCAGCCTGCATCCAATCCTGATAGAGAGGAAGTTTGGCAACCTTTTCCGCCTTTAGTCCACCTTGATTCAAATGACAGGAGGCACAGCTGTTAGGTGTATCGATCTTGAGACTCAAATCGGGTCTTGGAATGCGAAAGCTATGGTCGCGACGAGGGTCGACGGCCATATAGGTCGCTTCCATCATGTGGCAGTCGACACAATTGGCTCCTGCAGTTCCTGGCTTATGGAAGTGATGGGCTGGCGTGTCGTATTTACCAGATGGATGTTGATGACATGAGGTACAAACTTCGTTGCCGTTATGCTTTAGTTTCGACGTGTGAGGATCATGGCAATCTGTGCAGCGAATTCCTTTGTGATACATCTTGCTCTGCATAAAAGAGGCATGGATGTAATCCTCGTCTTGCTGCTGACCATCGGCATAAAAGACATTTTCCAGAAGCGCTTGATCGGAATAGTAATCGAAAAAGTTTTTGGTAGCATCGAAGCCAGCATAGATGGTTTCTCGTCGAGCGTGACATGGCGCGCAGGATTGGATCTCCTGCTCCGCGGAATCCTTGAGTTTTGCTAGTCCGTAACCACGTTTATGATCCCAAAAGAACGATTTACGATTTGCTAATTGCACATGCAAGCTGCCTGGACCATGGCAAGACTCGCAGGAGACATCAATCTCCGTAAAAGTCGTGTGGTAATTATTAGCAGTGACATCGAAGTTCTTTTTTAGGTTAGTGCTATGGCAATCGGCGCACATCGAATTCCAACGCTGTGCTAAACCGGTCCAGTGCAAAGGATCCTCCGGCTGCAACTTATCTTTCACATCGGGAGGATCGAGGTAAAACCATTGCTTTCGAACGGTGTCCCAAGAGATACGTAGCACTTGCAATCTTCCGACCGCATCGTCGCTTTTCTTTTCCTTTCCAGCGAACTCGACCATATATTGCTGGAGGGGATCGACCCCAAAAACATACTTGACTTCAAAGTCTGTTACATTCCCATCTTCGCCTTCCGTGGTCACCATGAACCGATCCCCGTCACGATACATACGCGACTCGATATCGTGGTGTCGAAGAGATTGGTTGTCGAAGTTACCTAGTACCGTTTCCGGTGTTGCCTTTGCCATGGCTAGATCATGGTGCGAATCCTTAAATGCCTCAGCTTGCTGCTGATGGCAATTGATGCAGTTTTGCCGTCCCACATAGGTAGCACTTGCCGTGTCAGGTAAACTCCAATGGTAGTCGTAATAAAAGTAACCCGCGCAAGCTGTTACCCCAACCAATAAAACTAGGGCTACGGGCAAAACTCGTCTAAGCCAACTCAAAAGACAACTCCACTGATAATCGTTAGCAACTCAAAGAAACCATACGAATGAACTAAATTAACCCTTGTGCATCGACAATCAGAAGATGACCATGCCGGTGTTTTCGCAACTCATCGAATATCCTTACGAGTCGCAACACTAACTCATTGCCCAAGAGATCGGTTAAATTTAAATCCGAGTTCATCCGATTTCGGTCAAGTTCAATTATGGAATGCCTTGCCATGAGCATCAACCCAAGTGCTCCATCACCCTCCAGGAATTCGGGCCGTTTTGTGTTACTTTGGCACGAACTCGACCATATTCCCGACCGTCAAAGCCATTTCGACCTAATGATTGAGCATACGGGGGAATTTATAACGCTCGAACTTCTGCAGTGGCCCAGCGAAATCGGTCCTATCCGAGGGCGTTTTCTCCCCGCACATCGACTTGCTTATTGGGAACTGGAAGGTCCTATTTCAAACAACAGAGGGAGTGTCTCTCGAATTACTCGCGGTTCTTATGAGACCACCTTCTTCGAACCTGGAGTGTGGCGATTCGATTTATCGTCCGACGAATTAATCGCTCAAATCGAACTTCGCTGGAATCCCCCATCAGAGATGCCAGAGCTTTTGAAGGGTGGTCTGATCGCTGAGATTTTCGCAAGACAGTGGTTGGCCATCGGGATCAATGATCCTTTATCGCCGAAATAACTACACAGCTCAAGTTTTAATTCATAGATCGCCAATCGTTTCGGCGCACTCTAAATCTTCTCAGAGATCTGTTCGCTCCGCGCGGTGCTTAAGCATATTTGCGACCAGCGCTGTCCAGCCAGTCTGATGACTCGCCCCTAAGCCTCTTCCGTTATCACCATGAAAGTACTCGTAGAATAAAACTAGGTCGCGGTAATGCGGATCCTCTGCATATGCGACCTCCTCTCCATGACACGGCCTTCTACCTTGGCTATCTGGCAAGAAGATCGAGATCAATCTGCGTTCGATTTCGTCTGCGATCTGATGAAGGTTCATCAGTTTACCGGAACCCGTTGGACACTCAACCTTGAGATTGTCTCCGTAGAATTCGTGATAGGTTCTCAAGGATTCGACAATCAAGTAATTTAGCGGAAACCAAACTGGTCCTCGCCAATTACTATTCCCTCCGAACATATAGGAGTCGCTCTCGCCAGGAACGTATGCGACTTCATTCTTTGATCCTTTCATCTCAAAGACAAATGGCTTGTCTCGATAGGCGGCGGAAAGAGAGCGAATACCGAACGGTGAAAGAAATTCCTTTTCGTCCAGCAGGTAACTCAATAAGCGTTTCAATCTTTCCAAAGATGGTATCGCCAGCAACCGTTTACCAAATTTCTGGTCCGTTGGGCAAGATCTCTCCAAATACGTCATATGCTCAGACATTACCGCTTTGTTGGCTAAGAACCATTGCATGCGTCGGTGAAAGCCAGGTAACTTGTGGATCGTTTCCTCGCTCAGAACAACCGGAGTACACAACGGGATCAATCCTACAAGCGACCGCAGCCTCAATGGAAAACTCTTCCCATCGAGCGACAAATGATCGTAGTAGAAACCATCCTCTTCATCCCATAGCCCAGTACCATGCAGAGCATTCATCGCCTCAGCGATGGCTACATAGTGTTCGAAGAACTTGCTGGCCATATCGCCATACGCTTGATTCTCAGCAGCAAGTTCCAGGGCGATGCGCAACATGCAACCCGAATAGAATGCCATCCAAGCTGTACCATCAGCCTGATTGAGCATACCGCCTGTTGGCAGCGGCTTACTGCGATCAAAAACTCCAATGTTATCGAGGCCCAAAAAGCCTCCGCTGAAAAGATGCTTGCCATCAGTATCCTTTCGATTGACCCACCAAGTGAAGTTAAGCAACAACTTCTGGAAGGTTCTCGCAAGGAACTCGGTATCGTGGCGACCATCGCTTTCACCTCGAAGATAGATATGTCCGCAAGCCCAAGCGTGCACGGGCGGATTGACGTCGCTCAATGCCCATTCGTAGGCTGGAATTTGCCCATTGGGATGCATGTACCATTCACGCAGGAACAGAATCATTTGGTCTTTGGCGAAGTCGAGATCCAAGTCGGCCATCGGCAGCATGTGAAACGCCAAATCCCATGCCGCATACCAAGGGTACTCCCATTTATCTGGCATCGAGATGACATCGCGATTAAACAGATGCATCCAATCTCTATTTCGACCAGCAGCGCGCGAGGCTGGAAGGGTAGGCGCATTCGGATCACCGTTAATCCAGGCATCGACGATGTAGTGATAGAATTGCTTCGTCCACAACAAACCACCATACGCTTGCCGCATCACTCGCTTTTCTTCCTGATCGAGTTTCTGCGGTATTCGCGATGCATAAAAATCATCTGAATCCTTGATTCGCGCTTGCATGGTTTGGTCAAAACTTTCCCCAAACCATTGCATTGGAGTTTTCTGTTTCTCGCACAACCGCAAGCGCAACTCCGCGTGCCCTCCAGCTGGCAAGGCTAAAAGGTAATAAGCGGCTACTTTGGTACCACGCTGCTTGGGATCAACAGCTTCTGTCTCTCCATTGACTACAAAACGATGAAATGCATCTTTGAAATATTTGCCTGAACTGAGCGCACCGGGGTGGCGATTGGGATTCGTCTCATTCTCCGTAAACAACCAAGTAGGTGTCTGACCATCTGGGCCCACATCCGCTCGGAACTCGTAGCCTCCCAGCGTTTGCTGCTCAACCATCACCGCTTCGTTTTCGAGCCATAGTCGCGGCTTCGGGTAACAACCTTCATGAGTACAACCCCAGATCCACGAATTGCGAAACCACAACTGTGGTAAAACATGCAAAGCCGCTGGTGCTGGCCCCCGATTGTGAATCGTAATGCGAATCAAAATATCATCGGGATTCGATTTTGCGTACTCGACATAGCAATCGAAGTAACGATTCTGCTCAAAGATCCCTGTATCACCAATCTCGTACTCACGTTCTTTACGACTCTTCTGGCGATTCGCTTCCGTAAGGACCTTATAAGGAAACTCTCCTTGCGGATATTTATACAAAGCCTTCATGTAGGAATGGGTGGGCGTACTATCGAGATAGTAATAGTACTCTTTAACATCTTCACCGTGATTCCCTTCAGGACCGGACAAACCGAACAGCCGCTCCTTTAAAATTGGATCGCGACCATTCCAAAAAGCTAAGGAAAAACAGAGACGACATTGGCGATCACAGATTCCTAGCAACCCATCTTCGCCCCAGCGATAAGCGCGACTGCGCGCATGATCGTGAGGAAAGTAGTTCCATGCTTCCTGGTTCTCCGAGTAATCCTCGCGAACTGTTCCCCACTGGCGTTCCGACAAATACGGCCCCCATCGCTGCCAATTCTCTTCGCGCTTTCGCGATTGCCTCAAGCGGAGATCCTCGGCCGATTGAAACGGCAATAAACTTGTCATCAAACACTTCCTCAAGAAGATTTCAGAGGTCGCTCATCTTCGAGCAAGTTTAAACAACACTCCCTTGCTCTCTCACCAGATCTCGATCGACTAATTCGACTAATTAATTTTAGCTCTTAGTCGAGTCCATTGGCATTATGGGAATTTACTTTCAGAATCGTATGGCTATCGGATGGCCATCATCGGGCTAGCAAGCCCTAATCTATCCCTTACGCCTACACCATGGGAAGGATATCGCCCATAAAAACGGCGAATCACATGAGGGGATGTCGCGCCGCCCAGATGACGCTCCCATCCCAAACGCTTTAATAGCCTCGAGCTTACACGAGAGTTGCTCAAATGAGCAACAATCGCATCACTCTTCCTGATCTCGGCAATCCGGTCAAGCACTTGCAATGCCATCGCCATAGTCTTCAGCGAAGTACCACTTCCGCTAACTAGATAATCGAGCGCAATAAACCCCGGGCTTGATCGTGGTAGATGGTAGTAAAGTTGACAGCGATCTAAATGAAAGGGTCTGAAGTAGCGATCCAACATCGCTCGCCAAATCGTTGGCCTTTTCGCCCACCACCGCCCATCGATTCTCAAAAACTTTCCCGCCTCTGCGATAATCATGCCACAGCTTCGCGCTCGCAGTAAATCCTGCTGCTTCTCTAAACAAACAATGGGCTGTAAACCCCATGTAACTAACGACTGGCTCATTTTTCCACCCATAAAAATCGATCGCGAATCCATCGCCACACCGTTAGTATGAATCCCATCGCAATCAATGATATGAGCAGGATCGCCAGCAGTACGGTTCCCAACTCGAAGACGCCCGCAGCCCATTCATTCCAGATGCTATTCCAAAACAACATGACAAGCATCGCTGCACAACATAGATACGGTCCGAATGGAAAAGCTTTCTCTCCCGAAACAAGCCAGGCAACCAGTACGAATAGCAAAGAAGTCATCGGTGCGAGAAAGAAAACAAGCAACGATGCCTGCCAACCGAGATAAGCTCCTATCATCGCCATCAACGTCGCGTCACCGAATCCCAACGCTTCCATACCCAAAGAGGAGGACGCAACAATACGAACAGCCCAAACGATTCCTCCAGCGGTTGCCATTCCTACTAATGCGCTCAGGAGATTGATCCAATGCTCAGACCGCTGCAAATAGAAAAATAAAATCGCAAGTGAACCTATCACCCACAGTGCAACAACGAGATAAAACCAGATTTTATGTCGAACTAATCTCGCAAAAAAATACTGAATGGCCTTCCTCCAACCTTTTCTTCCAATCCATCGCCGATCCGACAGCGCGAAGCACCATCCTGCATAACAGAGTAACGCTACCATCAAACCAGACGGACCGCTCATCCACTGCGCCCATGGACCAGGGCTGCAGGCATGTAAAGTTCCGAGAGCAACACTGGGGCCACTGCGATCTACTTGAAAAAGATGCCAGCCATTAAAAAATGCAGCACCCAACAAACCGATTACAGTTCCTGGTACTGTGATCCAGTCAGGAATCAACAACTCATCGAAGTCGATAAACGTTGCAACACACATCGCCCAAACCAAAATCGCGTGAGCTAGAAACTGATAATGCAGTTGCGACTGAAGAGCTGGAATTAGTTTTTGCATCGAGTTTTGGTGCGGTAATAGTCCACCCGTGATTTCGTATCGGTAGAACCACACGAGAAACAGCGGCAACAACAACTCAATCAATAACGGTCGAACCCAAAAATATTTTCCAAACTGATCGGAAAACCTTCGCATTCGAAGCCAACCAAGCAACGGAACCCGATCGAGCCAAGTGTAATGGCCCCCTTTAGGCACCGTTTTCGACCAGGGACCAATATGCCTGTGGAAGTAAGAAAGTTGATAAATGCCCCAGTTCGTAGCGGCAGCGTAAAGAATGCCAATCAGGGCGATGATCAACATTCGAACAGGCAATGATTGTTCCAGAAAAAGATTCACAAGCTTATTCCTCAGTCCGCCGCTGCTTGTACCAATTAGCAATCTGCTTCACCAGTTCATCGGGTGGGACTCTTTCAGTCTCTACGGTTTTATCCGCTACCTCGCGGTACAACGGTTCTCGACGCGCAAGGAGCGTCATAATCTCGTCATAACCGCCAAGTGCGGTCAGCGCCGGACGATTCTCTGCCGTTGCACTATCCCCCTGGATTCTTCGAAACAACTCTTCGGGTTGGGCTGTTAACCAAACACAATAACCAGTTCGCTTGAGCGTCTGGCGATTCTTTGGCCGGAGCACGGCACCTCCCCCTAATGCGATCACTGAATCCGATTGCTGAGATAGACGGTCGATCGACGCCACTTCTCGGTCTCTAAATCCAGTCTCTCCATGCTTCTCAAAAATCTCGCGAATCGTCGCTTTTTCTAAGCGTTCTACCTCCTGATCGCTGTCATACCATGGCAAATTCAATTCGACGGCTAACTGCTTAGCTAGCGTTGTTTTGCCACTTCCTCGGTAACCAACCAGATAAAGATGCATAAGAAGCCTAAAAGGAGCGAGTTAAACTACAGAACCCGGGGGAACCTTGCCGATTTTAACGAAGAGGGATTCCTTTACGGTATAGCTTGAGTGAAATTGAATCTCGTCCAGTTCGCACCCGCCTTGCAAGATATTTGGCCGCCGGCGCTTGTTGTAGGGATAGCCTCTAGAAGCGAAAAATCTTGGCCCTTTTAACAATATACGTGTAAGTTGCAAAAAGCCACTCCTATAGCTTCGACGTCCCTCTAAGGTTTAGTTAACTGTGACGCTTCCCATCGCATCAAATTGGTTGCTCGCCAACACGCCGGGCATGATGCAAAGTATGGGGGATGCTATTGGTAGCTTGTCATCCGGCTTCAAAGATTTTTTAGGGTCCGCATCAGCCTCACAATCAGAGCCAACCGAACCTAAAGCAATCACAGCCAATGAACCCGGGTCGCAACTTCAAGCTTGGGGCAAGAAGCTTCTCGCATCGCTTAAACAATTGGGATGGCCAACGAGCCAAACGGTTCAATTGCAGTTTTCCAGCACTGGCCGTCTTTCCATTCCAGGTGATCCCTATTCAGAGCAGATGATCCAGTCTCATTTGCAGAACTCGCCTGAATTGCTCGAACAGCTACATTCCATAACCGCCTCTCTTTCGCAGCAATATGAACTGCGGTCCATTGGTAGCGTTCAGAACAGTCCCTTAAGTTCTCTCGGGCAATGGAATATCAACGTCTCCGAATCCGAAACATCATGGTCTTGGGTACCTGAAGTATAACGACATTTAGTATCCACCCGTCTGCCAGAATTTTTGCGACAATTGTTAACTTCGATACAACTGTCACAGAAATATCGGCTGGCCCTCGACTTCGTGGCTATCCTTGCCAACTCAAGTCCTTTCATGACATAACCTTTCACGTTGGATACTCTTTTCCCGCTATTTATTGTGGAGTTCGAGTCGATGTGCGGTATTGTCGGATACGTGGGAAACGTTGAAGCCTCTCCTTTTTTGCTGACAGGCCTGCAACGCTTGGAATATCGAGGCTATGACAGCGCGGGAATCGCTACGCTTACATCCGGACATCCCATCCACATCTCACGTGCTGTAGGTCGAATCGAGCGACTGAGTGAAGCAACGCGTCGAAATCCCCATCGAGGTCTGTCGGGCATCGGACATACTCGCTGGGCAACGCACGGACCAGCTACCGAAGAAAACGCCCATCCGCATCTCGGCGGAACCGGACAGGTCGTTATTGCTCACAACGGAGTCATTGAAAACTACGAGACCTTGAAGGAGCGATTGATCGATGCAGGTTATCATTTTGCTTCTGCTACCGATAGCGAAGTGATTGCACACCTGATCGCTGATCATCTGAAAAAATCGCCCGTCGTTCCAGGACAGGATCCCAATCAGCGTTACGTCGAAGCCGTGCGCAGCACGCTTTCTCATTTACGAGGCACTTATGGTCTTGCCGTGATGTTCCGAGATCGACCTGACTTGCTCATCGCTGCCCGTTGTGGAAGTCCCTTGGTATTAGGCATCGGTCGAGGTGAACACTTCCTGGCCAGTGATACTTCGCCGCTTGTCGGTTACACGGACCGCATCATTTTTTTAGCCGATCATCAGATCGCCGTTCTGACTCCCGACACACTGCAAGTATTGCATCGCGATCAAGGTCGAGTACGCCCTGACGTCCAAGTTCTGGAAGGCGAAACAGCCGATGTGGCTATGCATGGCTACAAGCATTTCATGCAAAAAGAAATATTCGAACAACCTGAGTCGCTTACCAATGCGATGCGAGGACGACTGGATCGTGAAAACGCGACCGCGAAGTTCGGCGGCTTGAATCTCACGACCCAACAACTGCGATCTACCAATCGAATCATTCTCACCGGATGCGGAACAAGTTGGCATTCAGCCTTGGTTGGGGAATATCTCATCGAAGAACTAGCTCGCATTCCTGTCGAAGTTGAATACGCTAGCGAACTTCGCTATCGCAATCCGCCCGTTGAATCCGACACGCTGATTTTCGGAATTACCCAAAGCGGTGAAACTGCGGATACTCTGGCCGCTCTTCGTGAAATGAAACGCAAGGGACATCATACTTTAGCGATCTGTAACGTTATTGGATCCAGTATTGCCCAAGAAGCTGATGGCGGTATTTACTTGCACGCTGGACCTGAAATCGGCGTCGCTTCCACTAAGGCCTACACATCGCAACTGCTCGTTCTATCCATGCTCGCGCTTTACTTCGGTCGTTTGCGACATCTGAGTTATGAAGCAGGCCTGCGAATCATCGATCAATTAGAGCAGTTGCCAAACTTGATCCAACGTGCGTTGCAATGCGAAGCTCAGGTGGCCGCTGTGGCTGCAAAGTATGCCGATGCAACAAATTTCCTTTACCTCGGCCGTAACTATAACTTCCCATCGGCACTAGAAGGTGCCCTTAAACTTAAGGAAATCAGCTACATACATGCCGAAGGCTATCCTGCGGCCGAAATGAAGCATGGCCCTATCGCACTGGTCGACGAAAACACCCCTTCGGTATTCATCGTACCAAGGGGCAACGTTTTTGAAAAAGTCATGAGCAACCTGCAGGAAGTGAAAGCTCGCCGAGGCCCCGTTATCGCCATCGTCGATCATCGTGATAATCGTATCGAGAAATTAGCTGATGATATTATCGAGATCCCGCAAGCCGAGGATTTCATACAGCCTATCGTAACAGCAATTCCGCTCCAGTTACTTGCTTACCATATCGCCGTGCTGCGCGGATGCGATGTGGATAAACCTCGCAATTTGGCAAAAAGTGTTACGGTGGAATAACGTCTGAATCCTCTCTGATAAAGATAACTCACCAAGGATCGATTTAAAAATCACAAGGAATGAAAGGTCTATGTCGAAAAGCTCATTAGGATTAAGTCAAAGTACTCGCAAAGCTCTTCAGGTTCATGTCGGCGATGCTGCTGGTATCGAGATAGCCAATCTTATTCAGAGGATGGCTCTACAGATTGAAGAACTCAAGCGAAGCAAGGTTAGTATTACGCCTGTTGTTCCTCCATCGCGCCGCGAAAAGGTAAGGTCGATCGAGGAAGAGACTTTCTAAGCGAATCAATCGATGGAGCGCTGGATTGACTCGGTCTGCCGAAAAGTTCGAGAGACTACAGGCCTTTCCTGTCATGGAAAAATGACTCGAAGGGTTTGTTCCGATGGCTGTATTCATTCGGCGGAGATCTGGCAATTCGAAAATAATGAAATCTTTTTCATCAAGTCGAATCATTTCGATCATCGGAACATGTTTCGGCAGGAAGCCGTCGCTCTCGATGCTCTGCGAAACACGAAGGTCCTGCGCATCCCTTCGGTTTACGCTCTGATTGAAATACCCGAATTAAATCTTTCGGCATTAGTCTTGGAAGCTATTTCGGTAAGTTCGCCGCAGCCACGACAATGGTTTCAGTTTGGACAACAACTCGCTTCACTCCATCTTCTGAACCACGAAACTCGCTATGGCTGGGATACAGACAACTATCTCGGCGCGACTCAGCAGAAAAATTTATGGTCGACCTCGTGGCCCGAGTTTTTCGCTCAGCACAGAATCCTTTTTCAGGTGAAACTATTGCAAGAGCACGGAAGGATCTCTCGGTCACTGCTGACTCGCTTTGAAACACTCGTCGCTGACATGCCGGCTTTACTGCGCGGCCATTCCGCTGTACCGAGTCTTCTACATGGGGACCTATGGAGCGGAAATGTTCTCTTCGATCCGCAAGGACGCGCCGTATTGATCGATCCTGCCTCGTATTACGGAGATCGCGAAGCGGAATGGGGTATGATCGAGCTTTTTGGGGGATTTCCTTCTAGTTTTCGCGAAGGTTACCACTCGGTTTATCCACTTCCCGAGGGTTGGCAGGTACGCAGCTGTATCTATCGGTTGTATCATTTACTCAACCATTGGAACCTTTTTGGTGACAGCTACCTCTCTGCCTGTCAACAAGTTCTTAAGGAAGTGGGGTACTAGCCGCTTCTTGACCTCGACTAAGAATACTTTGTTATTTGTTGGGCCGATAATTCGTGAAACAAGTCATCGCCGTAGTTCGCCCCTTTCTCGCCGAGAAGGTTCTTGAAAATCTGAAATCGGTTCCCCTTGATGCGCTCAGCGTCAATGAAGTAAAAGGCTATGGTCGTCAGAAGAGTTATCTGGATCAATATTCCGAGACGGAATACGCATTAGCGTTTTTGTCGAAAGTCGAAATCGTTATTTGGGTTGATGATGAAAGAGTGGAAGAAGTATTAAGACGAGTGATCGAGGTGGCTCGCTCAGGTCGTATGGGTGACGGAAAAATCTTTGTGCTTCCAGCACTGGATGTCTATGAGGTTGGATCGACAGACGACATGTAACAGATGACATGTAAAGGTAAAGGTAGTTAGTGGAAATGGACTGCGTATTGCAAACCAGCGAGTTGACGAAACGCTACGGCTCGCTATTGGCCCTCGATCGTTGCTCCTTGGAAGTACATCGAGGTCAGGTATTTGGTTTGCTGGGTCCTAACGGGGCTGGAAAGTCAACCTTAGTGCGAACATTGCTCGGCTTTCTTCAGCCATCGGGCGGATGGGGGAAGATACTTGGCTATGATTGCGTTAAGCAGACGGTGGCCGTTCGGCAAGTAACAGCTTACCTTCCTGGCGATGCGAGATTATTTCGCCAGATGCGAGGGAGTGAAGTGCTTCAATTTTTTGCTTCGATGCGGCCACTCATTCATCCCGATCGCCATCGTCAGTTGGCGGAACGACTGGAACTCGATCTTTCACGCCGCGTCGTTTTCATGTCGACTGGTATGCGACAAAAACTTGCCCTGGTCGCCGTGCTCGGCAGTTCGGTTCCTCTAATTATTCTGGACGAGCCAACCGCTAATCTTGACCCAACGGTTCGCAACGAGGTTCTGTCGCTCGTTCGCGAGGCACAGCAACAAGGACAAACAGTAATCTTTTCTTCGCACGTTCTCAGCGAAATCGAAGAGGTCTGCGACGAAGTCGTTTTGCTAAAGCGCGGTCAGCTCGTCAAGCGTCTGCATCTCTCGGAACTGCAGCAGTCGCATCGGCTTTTCGCACGAAGCGACCATGACTACAGCGATATCCCAGAATCTTTTCGCTCCCGGATTCAGATGGTAAGGCAGGGTGGGGGAGAGGTGGTCCTCGATTTACAGGGAGACTTAAGTTCCCTAATGCCTTGGCTCGGTCAGCAGTCTTGGTCCCAACTTCGTATTGAAGCTCGGGGGCTCGATCATGTCTACCAACAAGTGCATCCTCCTGCACAAACAACTCAGTCCCTAGCGGCGATGAATTCGCTCAACAGGAGCACCGCGCGATGATTCACGCCTTGGTCAAGAAATACTGGAGCGAAAGCTGGTTACTGCTAGCAGCATGCGCAGCGATTCTTCCATTCTTCTGCTGGATGCGACTTTGGATTGTTGCTCAATTTGAACTCTCAAGGCTCGAACCATTGCTGGAGCAGCTTCGTCCGTTTGAAAAATTCTCGCCTGTTCCCGTGTCGCAATTTCTTACGTATGCGGGCAGTATTGCGATGACTTTTGATGAACCGGTCGTGATACTCTGCGTGTTGGTTTGGGCGATTGCGCGCGGCAGCGATGTAGTCAGTGGCGAGATCAATCGCGGAACCATGGAGATGCTACTTGGCCAACCCATAACGCGTCGAGCTGTTCTCGGTTCTCATGCACTCGTTACCGTTTCCGGGCTTATGCTTTTGAGTGCCCTGGTTTGGGTTGGTATCTATTTCGGCATTGAGAATCTGAGCATACGCGAAACGCCACCGGCTTCCTCGGTGCGATTGCCTTGGCTCGCAGTCGATATTCCAATCGATACATTCTTAAACAACAAGAGCGAAAAGGAACCGATCTGGGTACCGCTGAAGGACCGAGTCGATTCTTCGCTCTATATTCCACCAGCCCTTAATCTCTTCGGATTTGGTTTTTTTGTCTTTGGTCTCAGTGTGATGTTCAGCGCGTTTGATCGCTATCGATGGCGAACGATTGGATTGGTTCTGTGCATCTATGTACTGCAATTCATGCTCTATCTTCTGGGTAAATCTACACCCGCAACAAGCTGGGCTCTTTATCTCACTTTCTTCAGTGGCTACCGTCCGGATGATATTGTCCGTGTAACCTCGAAGCAACCTGATCTTGCCTGGGCATTACTTGAGTACAACACCCGAGGCAATTTAATAGGGCCTGGACCACTTGGTTATACGCTTCTTCTGATCAGCCTTGGTTTACTCTTCCACTTGATTGGGAGTTGGTATTTTTGCCGTCGTGATTTACCAGCGCCACTTTAGAAAGACACTTTCAGCCACGATCGAGCGACTTACTTCTGAAGCAATGAGCGATCGACAGGGGATTGGATCAGAGTCTTCACCATCTACCGTCTAATCGATCTTTGCTTCCTGACCGATGATTACCGGTCGAGGCTGCTGCTGCGAGGCGCAGTGAAACGCACCGAGTCCCCAAATCATGTCGCTCGCATCGAGCGGTACAATTTGGTGATGAGGGAATTGCTCTCGCAAGATTGCAGCTGCTCGCTGATCCGAAGGACGATGTTTGAATTCCGGTACGATGACGATTCCGTTGGCAATATAAAAATTACAGTAGCTTTCTGGAACTCGCTGGCCATTGATCCAGCGCGGAGGTGGAGTGGGCAGATCGATAATCTCCAGTTTCCTGCCGCGGGCGTCGGTACAATGCTCTAGTTGCTGCCGCATTGCGTTGAGGCTCTCGATATTGGTATCCGACTCCATACTTCGCGAAGCGACGACAACTCTTCCAGGAGCTACAAATCGTGCCAGCTGGTCGATATGACCGTCGGTATCATCACCATCGAGTTCCGTTTCATCGAGCCAAATAACTTTGGTGACACCTAGCATTTCGCATAGGTGCGAAGTGATATCCGCCTCAGTTCGCTGCGGATTGCGGCTTGGATTGAGCAAACACGACTTGGTAGTTAGAAGTGTCCCTTCACCATCGGTTTCCAGTCCACCACCTTCACAAACCAATGGTGAGACGACTCGAGACGCACCGACGGCTTGGCAGATACGTGCTCCATTTTGAGCATCTTCATCAAACGGCGGATACTTTCCACCCCAAGCTGTATAGACCCAATGAATACCTACCAGGGAACCATCTTTCGCGTTTAAAACGAAGGTGGGACCGTAATCACGTACCCAGCAGTCATTGGTGACAAAAGGATGAAGTTGAATTCGGGGCGCATGATGAAATCTTCGCGCAGCGTCTTGGGCCGCATGTGCCGGTCCCGCCAAAACATGAACCTGCTCCACTTCTGCAACCGTTCGAATGAACCGCTCAAACGCATCGGGGACAGGAGCCATCCGACCAGGCCATGTATTTGGATTATGCGGCCAAGAAATCCAAGTGGCATCATGTGGATGCCACTCGGCAGGCCAAACATAACTGGATCGCTCAGAGCTTCGATGACTCTCACTCATCGTCAATAAACCGTTTTGTTAGAGGTGCATAAGCGTCAACTCGGCGATCCCGTAGGAAGGGCCAGTGAGTACGAGCTGTGTCGATTCGACTTAGATCGCATGGCACGATCACAATTTCCTCCTCGACATGCACGGCGCGATGCAGCAAATTACCATAAGGATCACTCACAAAGGATGCACCCCAAAATTGTATGCTTCCTTCTATCCCAACTCGATTGGCCGCGCCGACATAGAGTCCATTAGCTATAGCATGAGAACGCATCATGGTTTCCCAAGCATTATGTTGGCTCGTGCCAAACTGTTCTTTCTCTTCGATGATCCAGCCAATGGCCGTTGGATAAAGAAGTATCTCAGCGCCACGCAAGGCAAACAAACGAGCGGTTTCGGGATACCACTGGTCCCAGCAAACGCCCACTCCCAATTTGGCATACTTTGTTTTGGCAATGGTAAAGCCAAGATCGCCTGGCGTGAAATAAAACTTCTCATAGTACAAAGGATCATCTGGAATGTGCATCTTGCGATACATACCGACCTGCGAGCCATCTACGTCGTAGACGACGGCTGTGTTGTGGTAAAGTCCATGGGCACGGCGTTCAAAAATCGAACCTGTCACAACTACCTTATGTTTGGCAGCCGCTGCCGACATGCGCTGGCTGGTAGGCCCCGGAATTGGTTCCGCCCAGGCAAAACGGGAATGGTCTTCGGTTTGGCAGGGATAGGGAGCGTTGAATAGCTCCTGCAAGCAGACAATGTGAGCACCACGCTTGGCGGCTTCCGCAATTCGCTCGTCGACCTTATCGAGATTTTCGCTCTGCGATGCTGTACAGGACATCTGCACCAGCGCCAAATTGACAACGGATGGATTTGCCACGGCAAACTATCCCCTATTTCCTGATGATTCGATAAACCAACCACACCCAACAATAACAGCCACTCTCAATCCGAACGCGGATTCATTCCAACTGCCCTCGCAACCTCTCATTTGACGGACGGCGATTTAAGTTCAGCGACCCCGCTATCTATTTTTCAATGAATTGTAATGCTAACGCTTACATCTCGGCATACAACCCACCAATTCTCTCCATTTCCCAAGGATCCAGATTTTATCTCGATTCCCTTTAAAACCGTGAGACCAAGAAATCAAAACTATTGGGGAAGCAACTCCCGTTTTTATTCAGCGATCAAAACATTTTTGGCAGTCGTCGGTTCAGCGATTTGCCGCAGCGGAAATCTATGTAAGAAGCGGGGAGCAATTTTTGCCAGGGCCTTGGTATCATTCATTTTTTGACAACTCTAGATCCTGCTGAAATGCATCGGCCGCGATCTTCAGCTTGGCCGATTTAGCGAATTAGCTACGAAATAAAATCAAGCAACACGGCGTTTACGATGGAAGCTAAGAATAGTTCGTTTCCGGAGCATGGTTTTTTTGTAACTGGTACCGACACCGATGTCGGTAAGACTTACGTCACCGCAGGTATTTTGCGGAGCCTTGTTCAGGCAGGACGTAGTGTCGGTGCTTTCAAGCCAGCCGTCAGTGGAATTCTGCCTGGAGTTCCCTGCGATCCAGATATCTTGGCGCAGGCCAGCGGCAATCGCGAGAAGGACTCTCTTTATTGCAATCAGCGGTTTATCGCACCACTCGCGCCACCCATTGCTGCTGAACTTGAAGGCAAAAGCATCGATGAAGATCAGATGATCCGGGGCGTAGGACAATGGAAGAATCGTTGTGAGACGTTATTTGTCGAAGGGGCAGGGGGATGGCATTCGCCGATCAGCAACCATTGGACCAATGCCGATTTGGCTCAGCGATTACGCTATCCGATCATCCTCATCGCAGCCAATCGACTTGGAGTGGTCAATCACATTCTGTTAACACTGGAGAGTATCATCCGCAGCAATCTACGACCTCACATGGTCATCTTGAATCATACTCGCTCTAGCCACGATGACCTATCCACCTCCTCCAACGAGCGCCTTCTTAATTCCTTTCTAAAGCCGCGGTTTGGTGACATTCCATGCTACCGCTGGGAAGCAGGCCAAACTCTCTATCCTGGGATTGAAACGATATTGGAATAGATAATTAGAATAAAGACTAAACGATTTCGTCGAATCTATTGTCCTCAGGAAACCCGACTTGCGTAGTCCGTGACAGTAATATTCCAACAAGAGATACCAAGGGCTCTTGCGATTTTGATGACAGCCGAAAAGCAGCAGCCTGGAGCGAATTGGCTCCAGGCTGCTATTCATGCTTGAGCAGAAACACCGGAAAATCAACGGTTTTCCTGACGATCACGCTACGGCTGCAAAGACCTTCTCACAAGCCTTATTTGGCTGGCAGCAACCAACTATCGACGAGCTCGGGCGTGCTTTAGGTTAGTCCAGGCTCCGTTGTTTTGGCTGCTAGCGACGCATTGCTCAATGAAGTACATCCCTTCGACACCATCGTGCACGTTGGGATAAACGGTATTGACCTTCTCGGTCGCTTTCCCTTCACTACGAAGAATCATGGCATCGTATGCAGCTTGATAGATGTTTGCGAAAGCTTCGAAGAACGCTTCTGGATGACCGCTGGGCAAGCGGCAAGCAGCGCGGCCTGAGGCATTCATAAAGGGTGCATTGGGATCGCGAGTATAGAGCTTATGAGGTTGTCCATTGGAACGAACAATCATCACGTTTGGCTCTTCTTGTCGCCACTGAATTGCACCCTTGGTTCCATCGATCTCGATGAAGAGATCATTCTCGCGACCATGACTGATCTGCGAAGCGGTGACAGTACCGAGGCCACCATTTTCGAAACGGATAACGGCCGTTCCATAGTCATCCAGCTTGCGACCTTGTTCGAACGTTTTGAGATGGCAGCTCACATCGGCTGGGAGCAAGCCGGTCATGTAGCGTGCTAGGTTGTACGCATGTGTTGCAATATCACCGAAACATCCAGCCACACCGCTCTTATTAGGATCAGTGCGCCAAGCTGCTTGCTTTTGATTGTCCGCTTCCAGTCGTGTTCGCAACCAACCTTGAATATAGAACGATCGAACCGCTTGGATTTCACCAAGCTCACCACTCAAAATCATTTCGCGAGCTTGTCGAACCAGTGGATAGCCGGTGTAGTTATGAGTCAATGCAAAAATGACGTTTGACTTATCTACGGCGTTCGCCAAATCTTCCGCCTGCTTGAGGTCAAAGGTCATCGGCTTATCGCAAACGACATTAAAACCGGCGTCGACGGCCGCTTTAGCGATTTCGTAGTGGGTATGGTTAGGAGTGGTAACCGCGACAAAATCGATTCTTTCCCCTTCTGGCAGCTTAGCTTCTTTCTGCAACATTTCCTGGTAAGAGCCATAAGCTCGCTCGGGCGCGATATCGTAATCGGCAGCCGAAGCTTTAGATCGTTCGGCATTGCTAGATAGAGCTCCGGCGACAACGGTCGCCCGGTTGTCCAAGCAAGCTGCGATCGAGTGAACACGTCCGATAAACGAACCCTGTCCGCCACCGACTAAACCCATACGAAACTTGCGATGCAGAGGACCGTTGGTCATAAGAGGAACTCCAACTGGGGAAGTTATAGAATATGAAAAAACTGTTCATTTGATCCACTTTTGGCGGAGCACGTTGCCTGTGGAATTCAACAGTTTATGGACCTCCGCGGGCTCCTACCAGGGCTACGAGGTCTCCACCCGTTGGTTTGTGACAATTCCGACAATTCTCGGTCAGATTCACTCGGTTATGGTGAATCGACCCAAAAAGCGTTAGCATGAAGGTTACAAAAGGTTTCCTTTCCCCCCCGAGGGCTTTTTCTGATCCAGAAAAGGTTCGTGGAAAATCCAGGAAACCGTGTGGCGGCTTTTCTTGTCTTATTGTGCTCCCCGGAAGGTAGCGAGGAACGTGTTTATGGATGTTTCGGAAGTTCGCAACGATAGGAAGTTAAGTTTTTGGAAGGGAACCGCTTTGGGATTAAGCGGCGGGATCGTTGTCTTGGCCGCGAGCCTCTGGCTGCGTCCCGAGTTGGCAGAGACCCGATCGATTCGCTCTGAATTGCCAGCCGAGCTACTTCGAGCATCGGCAACTAATAGCAGTACAAACTTCGCTCTTGCTACCGGGCAGGTCTCCGATGAGGCTGAGGGAGTTTTCTTCCTCGACTTTCTTACCGGCGAGTTGACTTGTTGGGTTTATTATCCGCGCGTACAACAGTTTGGTGCAAAGTTCACCACGAACGTAACCGCCACACTGCCCGCTGCTGGACAAAATCCTCAGTACTTAATGGTTACTGGTAATATTTCTGGAACGCGTGGTACGGCTGGCGCGCGACCTGGCGGATGCCTTGTCTATGTTGTCGAACCGACCTCCGGAATGTTCGCCGCGTATGCGATCCCTTGGAATCGATCGGTTGAAAGCAGCGGTGCTCCACAAGCGGGTGCCCTGATTCCCGCGGGGGGAGGACAAGTAAGTAATCGAGGTGCTGCGATTCGAGATAAGTAGTCTGCGAATTGTTTGCAAGAAAACTTCGCGATACTCGAATGAGTAGTAATGCTCGAATGAGTAGCAATGACAGAAAACAGCAACGGCAACTGCCCGTAGACTGAGGCTCTACTTGAAGCGAACGGTTCGAGTTCGTCCAAAAGGGTTCGAAGCTAGGCAGTTGACCGCTTATTTTTTACAACGACTTGGATCGTCAAATATTGGCGATCCCTTTAATTTTTGAGAATAGGTTTTAGTTGAATGTCTTTTCAGGAATGGATTAGCGGTCGCGTCTTTCGCTTTGTCCACGGCAACAACTTGGTCTACAACACGTGCTGGGAAGATCCTCGCCTTGATCGCAAAGCGATGAATATTGGCCAGAATGATCGCGTGATGGTAATCACCTCGGCAGGCTGTAACGCGCTTGACTACTTGCTCACTGGACCAGCGGAAGTGTTTGCCGTCGATATGAATCCGCGTCAAAACGCCTTGCTTGAATTGAAGACCAGCGCCATTCGAAGTCTGGAATTTAACGATTTCTTTCGCATGTTTGGCGAAGGCCATCTCCCTGGAATCGACAGTATCTATCAACAGAAACTTCGAAAACATCTGAATCCTTGGTCGCAAAAATACTGGGACAAGTGGATCACCTTTTTTAACAATCCACGCAGATCGTTTTACTTCCGTGGTACCTCCGGCGGATTTGCTCGAGGCATTAACTTCTATATCAATCGCTGGGCTAGAATTCGCCCACTAGTTAATGAATTGCTAGAATCAAAATCGATCGAAGACCAACAACGACTTTATGCACAGGTTCACAAGAAAATCTGGACTCCTGCAATGCGTTTGGCGATGGCTCGCGATACCACCATGTCGATGCTCGGTGTGCCTAAAGCACAGCGACAGCAAATTGATAAGCAATATCCGGGCGGGATTTTGAAATTCATCGAAGACTCACTGGAAGCTGTATTTTCGAAACTGCCCATTCATGACAATTACTTCTGGCGAGTCTATATCAATGGCAAGTACACACCTGAGTGCTGCCCAGAGTACCTGAAAGAAGAGAACTTTCAGAAATTGCGCAGCGGCTTGCTCGACCGACTCACGATCAACACCGACAGCGTACAAGGCTTCCTGGAGAAAGTAGATCGACCGATCACTCGTTTCGTATTGCTCGATCATATGGACTGGCTCAGCGATCGATTCTTCCCGTTGCTGGAATCGGAATGGCAAGCCATCATCAATCGCGCCGGCCCCAATACGCGTATTCTGTGGCGCAGTGGTGGCTTGAGGACCGACTTCCTCGACAATGTGCAAGTCCGAGTCAACGGTCAAACACGCGATCTACCGGAACTGCTCACCTATCATGAACAGCTTGCCGCAGAACTCCATCCGCTTGATCGCGTGCATACCTACGGAAGTTTTTATATCGCTGACTTAGCCGCCTGAGATAACAACTACTATGAGTTTATTGAGCGATCTCAAGATCCTCTATCACATGGCGCTGCGTCCTATTCGCGGCAAGAGCCATGCGGAAAGATTGGAAAATTTCTATAGCGGCCAAGCGGAAGCGTACGACGATTTTCGTAAACGCTTACTGAAGGGACGCGAAGAACTTTGGAAAAAGATCGGGTCGCGTCCCGGAGCCACCTGGGTTGATATGGGTGGTGGTACAGGAGCTAATCTGGAATTCTTTGGGCCTGATATACAGCAATTGAAAAAAGTGTATGTCGTGGACTTAGCGGGATCGCTTTTGAAAGTCGCTCAGCAACGCGCTGAGAAAAACCAATGGGCCAATGTGCAGACGGTAGAAGCTGACGCGACTCGCTGGCAACCCTCTGATGGTCCGGTCGATGTAGTCACCTTTTCGTATTCACTCACCATGATCCCCGATTGGTTTGCGGCTATCGATAATGCACTACAGATGCTCAAGCCGGGTGGTCTCATCGGCGTCGTCGATTTCTACGTTTCCAGAAAGCATCCCGATGAAGGCCTCAAGCGTCATGGCTGGAGCACTCGAAGCTTCTGGCCAATCTGGTTTTCTAACGACAACGTATATCCCTCCTCGGAACATCTTCCCTACCTACGCAACCGATTTGAATCGCAGTGGCTGAGTGAGAATCGGGCCAAAGTTCCTTACCTTCCGCTGGTGCGTACTCCGTACTATCAGTTCATAGGACAGAAGAAATCCTAACGTTAAAGGATCAACTCACCATGACCCATGATCGCAGAGACTTTCTTAAAACCGCTTCGGTCGTCGCAGCAACAGGGGCAGCTTTGTCAACAATCATCGACAGTGCCCAAGCAACCGCGGTCCCTCAACTGCCAGGACATACTCCCCACACAAAATTTGCGGTCAATGTCGAAATGTGGTGGAGTCGCCTACCATTCTTAGATCGTCTTCGACGCACTGCTGAACTCGGCTTCCCTGCTTATGAGTTCTGGCCCTACGAAAACAAAGATATCGATGCCATTATCAAGCTCAACGAAGAACTCAAGCTTTCGGTAGCTCAATTCACCGCTTGGGGTTTTGAACCAGGCATGAACAATCCGAAGAACGAAGAGGCTTTTGAGAAGAAAATCATCGAGTCGTGTCAAATCGCCCATCGACTCAAGTGCGATAAGATGACCGTCGTTGCGGGAAACAACCAGAAAGAAATGAGCCAGGAGGCGATGCTTGCTCAAGTGGTCAAAGCGCTTAAGCGAGTAAAGCCTATTGTCGAAAAAGAAGGCGTGATGCTGATCCTAGAACCGATGAATGGGCGAGTCGATCACCCGGGACATTGCCTATACGGCAGTGTCGATGCCGTCAAGATTTGCCGAGAAGTCGATTCACCGATGGTAAAGATCAACTGGGATCTTTATCACATGCAAATCAGCGAAGGGGATTTGTGCGGCCGACTAAAAGAGGGTTTTGATCAAGTTGGCTATTTACAACTGGCCGATCACCCTGGACGTTTCGAACCAGGAACCGGTGAAATTCATTATCCCCGAGTTCTCCGTGCCGCTGCCGAACTTGGCTACAACGGCTTTGTGGGCTTGGAGTGCCGTCCCAAAACGGATGAAAAAACGGCCGCTGAAAACGTTGCTAAAGCAGATCAGTGGTAAAGTTTACCTGGTATTTGTGGTGGTCGAATATCACGACCCATTGAAAGACAAAAAGGAGCAGCCGGAGGTATTACCCTGCGGCTGCGTCTAACAAGGTCATGATTCAGCTTCGGTGTTATCCTAGCTCTTTGAGCGCTTCAATGACTTGCTCATCGTGTCCGTCGACACTTACCTTCTTCCAGAGCTTGGCCACTTTGCCGGTGGCATCAATCAAATACGTCGAACGCTGAATCCCCATACTCTTTTTTCCGTACATGTTCTTTTCTCTCCAAGCGCCGAATTTCTCGGCTACTTCGTGATCCGTGTCGGCTAGGAGAGAGAAATTAAGCTTATATTTTTCCTTAAATTTCACATGTGACTCGACCGAATCCGGGCTCACACCAAAAACTTTGGCCCCCAGTTTCTCAAGCTCCTTGCTTCGATCACGAAATGCACAAGCCTCCTTGGTGCAACCTGGGGTATCATCCTTGGGATAGAAGTAGAGAACGACGGGGTGTCCCTTCAGATCAGAAAGTTTCACCTTAGAGCCATCGTCAGCCTTCAGGGTAAACGCGGGGGCTTTAGAACCTTCTTCAATCCAATCAGCCATGTCAATTATTTCCTTGTTTTAAAAAAGCTTGAATCGCTTGAGTCAGCCAGCGAACTTTTTTCGAGGTATTGTTGTCTTATCGTCAAGGTATTATGCCCGAAAAGAGGCTTGCTCGTTCCTTTCGGGACGCTGCATGACTAGAATAAGATTGAGGAAGTGGGCTGGGGAGACTGTGAAGCAAACGTACTGAACTGTTACCCCTCGGGCTTATGAAGTCGCCTCCGAACGGTGCTCAGACAGACCTGAATCCCATCCCTCAGAGGATCGTAATTGCTTGTATCCGGTCCTAAGTTGCGTAAAAGGCCCAGGAATTGTTTCGACAGGAATAGCCTTAAGAATGTCCAAAACGACCCAACGGGAAATCCAAAGCTCGGCTTCGGTGCCGATGGTCCCGGCAGAACAGATCGCTCATAGCCTGGAAATGGCCAAAGTAGCCGTAAAAGCGGCCGCTGAGAATAGAGGCGAGGAGATTACGGTAATCGATCTGACCGGGGTAACGTCCCTGTTCGACTTCTTCGTTTTGGTGACCGGAAGCAGCCGTCGACAATTGGGAGCAATTGCGGACGAAATCGAGCGTGCCTTGAAGCAACTGGGTGAGAAAAAACACTCCATTTCGGGACTCGAAGAGGGACGCTGGGTCGTGATGGACTACGGCAGCATCGTGATCCATGTTTTCGATGAAGAAACCCGTGGCTTCTATAATCTTGAAAATCTATGGGCCGATGGCAAGGCCGTCGACGTGAGCGAAATCATTAAATCTTCCTCCGCGTCCATGGCACGCCTCGATCGCTGATAATTTCAGTGATCTCGTCCCTATTATCTCTGGTCGTTTCTCCGTCGATACTTGAGCGATTGTACCTGTTGCGAGTATCCTCTCGGAAAATCCTCCCGAAAATGATTGCCTATTCGAGGCTCGTTTTCTTATTTAATTATCACCCTCAGAACCAACAGGCTCTTCGTTTTTAAGGTTGATCAAGATGCAGATGATTGAATTGGTGCGAGAGCGATTCGCATCGGCCCTGAACCGAATGGGACTTGATGGAACAGTATTAGCTCAACGGGTTACCGCCGTTCGCGATCCGCAATTCGGTGACTACCAAGCCAATCTTGCTATGGGGCTTTCTAAACAGCTCGGCAAGGACGCAATGGCCGTCGCTGAGGAAATCGTCCAGCAGCTAGACGTATCCGACCTTTGCGATCCACCAGTGATCGCTCCGCGCGGATTCATAAACCTCACTTTAAAAAATAATATTATCACATCGTCACTCAAGACGATCGCTTCTTCAGAGCGACTTGGAGTCAATTCGATATCGCGACCGCGCACTTACGTTCTCGATTATTCTTCACCCAATGTTGCAAAACCGATGCATGTCGGACACATACGTTCGACTGTCATCGGTGATTCTCTAGCGAAAATACTTCGGTTCTTGGGCCATCATGTCATCACGGACAATCACCTTGGTGACTGGGGAACCCAGTTCGGTATGATCACCTATGGCTATAAGCATTTCGTTAACAAGAACGCATTTGCAGAAGCTCCCGTTACAGAACTCTCTCGCCTTTACCGAGTCGTCCATCAGATGATGGAATGGCAGAACGCCGAAAAGGAACTTCCTAAAGCTAAACAGGCGGTCCAGAAAGCAAATGAGAAATTCGAGAAACTACAGACCGAACTAGGTCCAAACGCTGCAACCGACAAGAAATCTAAAAAGATGCTGGAGGATGCACAAAAAGAACAAAAGACTTCCTCAGAAAAACTTCGTAAGACTGAAGCGATCCTGGAGAAACGAAAACTCAAGCCTGAGCTGGCAGCCTCCTGCGAGCAACACCCTGACCTGGATACCAAAGTGTTGCTGGAGACAGCCAAACTCCATTCTCTCGATCCCACCAACCTTAAACTATGGCAAGAATTCCTTCCATTGTGCATGGATGAAATCCATCATATTTATGAGCGACTCGATATTCGCTTCGATATGGAATTAGGTGAAAGCTTCTACCACGATCGGCTCGGACCTCTCGTACAACGATTGATCGATAATGGCATGGCAAAAACCAGCGAAGGTGCCATATGCGTCTTCTTGCCTGGTTTTGACGTTCCTATGATCATTCGCAAACAAGATGGTGCTTTTCTTTATGCAACCACCGATCTAGCAACCATCGAATATCGCGTCGAAAAATTCAATCCCGATGCTATCCTGTATGTCGTCGATCATCGCCAGGGAGATCACTTCGCGAAGCTTTTCGCTGCAGCCAAACAGATCGGCTACGACAAACTTGAACTGAAACATGTCTCCTTCGGAACCGTTCTCGACAAGGATGGCTTTCCCTACAAAACGCGTGATGGCGCTCCCGGCCTGGATCCTTTGCTCGATGAAGCGATCGATCGAGCCTTCCAGGTCGTACAGTCATTACCGATTGCGGATGAAGAGAAAAAGAACGTCGCGCAAACGGTCGGTATCGGTGCCATTAAATATGCTGACTTAGTTCATAATCGCACCAGCGACTATGTCTTCGATTTAGAAAAAATGGTTCGGCTCGATGGACACACATCAGCTTATATCCAATACAGCTACGCGCGAACACGTAGTATCCTGCGAAATGCAGACTGCGAACCAGACAACCCTGCGATAGGTTCCGAAGATATCGTTTTGTCGCACGCAGCGGAACGCGAACTCGCTCTGATGATTCTCAAATTCGAAGAGATCTTGCTGCAGGTTACCGTAGACTATCTACCTAATATTTTGGCCGATTATCTATACGATCTCTCTAAGCAGTTCTCTTCATTTTTCGAACAATGCCCAGTTCTCAAAGCAGAAACTCCCGAACTCAGAAAAAGTCGATTGGCTCTTTGCCAGTCAACCGGTAAGACCATTCGGACTGGATTGGAATTGCTCGGTATCAAAGTGGTCGAGCGCATGTAGCCCCAGGATAGGGGCCCTGTGAGCAGTATACCCAATAGCTAACCTCAAATTAATTACTTATAATTAGCAAGCAATTGTTTGAGGATTATCTTGATTTAGGATCGCGGAAATTTATTTAATACACAAGCATTTTAAGGAATCTTATGTTAAGCTTCCAACTGTTGCTTGTTGCGATTTTTCATCGCACGCATGTTGAGAATGTATGTGTAAACACCATGCGAACCTAAAATCAATTTGCCTCAAGGGTAACCCACATGCCAAGAAAAGCGGCCAGCGAAGGCCCAAATAAATCTGCATTGATCCGAGAATACAAAACGAAAGACGCAAACATTGGCCCTAAGGCAATCGTTTCAAAACTGAAAAGCGAGCATGGAATCGAAGTCAGTGCCCAGTTCGTCAGCACAGTGCTGTCTCAGGCGAAGAAGAAGACTGGGAAGAAAGGCCGTCGCGGACGTCCACCAGGATCTGGCAAGGCTGCTAAGGCAGCGCCAGCCAAAGCTACCAGTGGCGGTCTCTCCGTCGAATTGCTTCTGAAGGCGAAGAAACTCGCCAATGAACTCGGAGGCGTTGAAGAAGCTAAAGCAGCTCTAGACGCTCTGGCACGAATCGTCGGCTAAAATGTCCGCGATATCACCCATCTAAACACTATTCCCTCTCCCCGCGGCGAAAACGCTGCGGGGAGAGCGGTGAGCCAGATCTATGGTGGAATACTCTCCAGGTTTACGCTGTTTTCTTCATATCTTTAACAGCTTCAACCAGTTCCAGAGCTGCATCCAAATCTCCGGCAATGCGGATAAAGTGGCGAATAGCCGAAACTTGATCCAGCGATAACTCCATATCAGCTTCTTCTTCGAGCAATTCACGGAGCTCATGATCGCACAATTGCTGTACCAACTCCCAGGTAATTTCCTGATCTTCCAAAATTGATTCTCCTCACGTTGGCGGTATCAATGTAGGCGGTATCAAATCGCGAGGCTGCCTCTCTGGAGTCCCATTGCCCCACACCCCTCTCCATAGAGCGATTCCTATTAGAACCAATCACTCAGAAGGTGGTTTGCATCCATGCTCGGAGCGTCCTAGCGACATGGTCTAATATCGACCAACGGAAACTCTTGAATCAATTAACCGCGACATAAAATAGGCAAAATACAGGGGATATACCGCGCAAAACCCCCTTCTTCATCGTGCCAAAAACAATGGACGATAACCCCACTGATCGACTTTGGCAAATTCAGCCAGGGCATATCCCCTGGGGGGATTAGCCTGCAGGGGTTCGGTCTGGTGGCAAGAGCTGTCTTCGTTTCATCTGGATATCACATCTTTGGACACGTCGACTTCAGATCTTCCGCCTTCTCCGTCCGATCAAGTGCGAACTGCCTTTACGCGCTGGGCTTGCTCTCTGTCACCTGTACCGATCGAGGATGTCCAGGAAACGATTTTGATTCGCAAAGGGCATTATTGCGGTCGGCGGCTTTCGGCCAACGGCTTCTCAGCGGTATGGTTTATCGACGAGTCGCAGATCAAATTGATCGATGTCGACGGCCAGTCCCTTGGCACCTATTCGATGAACGATTTTCTGCAGTCTCCCAAACTCCAATCGCGAACCAAATCGGCCGCTTAAAGAATCCTCGATCAAACACTCCTTCAGAGCGATTTCAGCGCTTTAAGCAGCGGTTTCCTTCAGGATTGCAAGCTCACAAGTGTTTGTGATTTCTGATAACTGCAGTGCTTTCAAAACATTCGCGAATGTGCTTTAGCTTCCCACATAAAAAAAGCCTCAACCCTTTCGAGTTGAGGCCTTTGACAGCTTAATTTTTGACGTTGAGAGTCAAAAGCTTAGTAGCGGTAGTAACCAGGCTTGTATGGACCGTTGACACTCATGCCGAGGTATTCGGCCTGAGCTTCGGTCAACTTCGTCAGCTTCACTCCGAGCTTGTCGAGGTGTAGTCGAGCGACTTCTTCATCGAGGTGCTTAGGAAGAACGTAAACCGCTTTGTCGTACTTGCCGGTGGTTCGTTCAGCCCATAGTTCCATCTGAGCCAAAACTTGGTTAGTGAAGCTAGTGGACATCACAAAGCTTGGGTGTCCAGTTGCACAGCCAAGGTTCATCAAACGTCCTTCAGCCAATACCAAGATCGAGCGGCCGGTGTCCTTGAATCGGAACTGGTCGTACTGAGGCTTGATTCGTACGCGTTCTGCTTTACCTTCCTTCTCCAGACGATATAGACCTGCCATGTCGATTTCGTTATCGAAGTGACCGATGTTACCGATGATCGCCTTGTCTTTCATGCGACGCATGTGATCGGCAGTGATGATGTCTTTGTTACCTGTCGCAGTAATGAAGATGTCCGCTACTTCGATCACGTCTTCGATCGTCTTGACTTCATAACCTTCCATCGCTGCCTGCAAAGCGCAGATCGGGTCGATTTCGGTCACGATCACACGGCAACCTTGACCGCGAAGCGACTGGCAACTCCCCTTACCGACTTCACCGAAGCCGCAAACGACAGCAACCTTACCACCGATCATCACGTCAGAGGCGCGATTGAGACCGTCGATCAAGGAGTGACGGCAACCGTAAATATTGTCGAACTTGCTCTTGGTAACCGAGTCATTGACATTGATGGCAGGAACCAAAAGAGTTCCCTTGTGCTGCATTTCATACAAACGATGAACGCCGGTGGTGGTTTCTTCGCTAACACCCTTCCAAGCGGCTGCCATCGCCGTGTACTTGCCAGGAGACTCCGCGAGTTCCTTTCGCAGCAAATTGAGAATTACACCCCATTCTTCAGGATCTTTTTCAGGATTGAAGTCAGGTACAGAGCCTGCAGCTTCAAACTCAACACCCTTGTGAATCAACAAGGTTGCGTCACCACCGTCGTCAACAATCAAGTCAGGACCGGTGCCATCTGGCCATGCAAGGGCCTGCTCGGTGCACCACCAATACTCTTCAAGGGTTTCACCCTTCCAAGCGAATACAGGAACGCCTTGTGGCTTATCAGCGGTACCATTAGGACCAATCACCACAGCTGCAGCGGCGGAGTCTTGTGTCGAGAAAATATTGCAACTAACCCAGCGAACATCGGCTCCCAAAGCAGTCAACGTTTCGATCAACACGGCGGTTTGAACCGTCATGTGCAACGAACCCATGATCTTGGCACCTGCCAAAGGCTTCGATTTTCCGTAGCGAGCACGCAAAGCCATCAAGCCTGGCATTTCATCTTCAGCCAAACGAATCTCTGTTCGTCCTAGCTGAATCAACTCCAAACCTTCTTCGCGCTTGCCAGCGGCGATCAGATCTAGTGCTTTCACTTTGTGAGGAGGACGGTTTGTGCTACTGCCAGTTCCGCTGGTCTTTTCCAACGTGGTACTCATCAAAAAACCTCTCGTGTTGTAAGCCCTCTAGGACTCAATAAACTCAGAACAAAAAAGAAACAAGTTAACTTCATTTTTCAACTGCCACGCAGAACAGCGGAGGGCCTTTAGCCTCCTGCTCTGGTGGCAATGATATTTTTCGATAATTTGTAATCCGCGATTCCTTAAGCCACTGATCGATCTGCGACCACTCGAACCCGAGCCATAAGTGCCCAAGCTCTTGCTTCAAACTCTCGCGATCATGCCGAAGCATGTCGATGAGCACTAATCGACCTCCTGGCTTAAGAGTGCGATAAGCTTCCGCAATCGCTACTCGTGGATCATGTAAATAAGCCAATACAAGTACAATAAAGACCACGTCAAGCTCTTGATCGCTGATTGGTAAAGCCGACAAATCGCCTCGACGAAACTCAACGTTTTCACACTTCTTCAATTTGCTACGAGCTGCTTTGATCATCGCCGCGGAAGAATCTACCGCGATGACTTGTTTGACCAGCGGCGAAAGCATGAGGCTTAGGGGTGCCGTGCCACACCCCAATTCGCCCACAACACTTTCGCCCCCAAGACTCGCCGCAAGAGCCCAACAGTTGACAGAACCGCCAAACAAATCGCTTCGCAACTTATCCCACTGATCTGCTGCTGAAGAAAAAAAAGCTTGAGCTCGACTCTGTCTCTCATCTAATATTTTTTCTAAACGCGCATCGTCGTATTCGGCAAACTTCGCACCTGCCGCTTGCTCGCGCACCACCTGCCACAATCGCCGCTGACCCGATTGCAAATCGTTAGTTTGCAGTCGGTACCAACTGCTTGTTCCTTCCTTCCTCGAACTGACCCAGTCTGAATCTGCCAGAACCTTCAAGTGGCGGCTGATTGTGCTTTGCGGAGATTGCAAAATCTGGCATAGCTCAACGACCGTTAATTCATTGCGTTCCAAAAGTCTTAATAGCCGGGCGCGCGTGGGGTCCGACAGAACTTGCAGCCAGTCGAACATTTCTCCAGCGGTCGACATAAAACCTCTTGGTACCGTACTTCCAGCGACGAGGTACACCCGATCGCTCGGCCCACCCACACCAACCGTTAACGGCCATTCGCCAATTCAGCCATAAAGACATTTGGCAATCGACTCGTACTCCGATCAGTCCTGCGAACGCTCTGGAAAACACACCCAAAAGCATTCATCCTATCATCCGGATGAAAGAATTATTGCCCGCACCCAGCCAATCGTCAAGTCAGCTCGCCGCAAGGATTACAGACGAAATAAGCTGCCACCCCTTATTTGAGGGGCAATGCGATGGCAACCAGAGGGCGAAGGTATGAATTTCTTTAGAAAAATTAGCTTTCTGCGACTTCACGCGTTCCTGTGGTTTCTAGACCTGGCAGATTACCGATGGGGAACACCCAAGCCCCCAGAGCCGTAATCGCAGTCACAATTGCCACCAAATTCAATACCTGAACCAGCGACAAGGACATTGCTAACCGACCCCAGAACGCCGCTCCGATCGCCATGCTGGCCGAAAAGACCATCAAGTAAATTGCCATCCCGCGTGCTCGATGGGAGCGAGCCAGATGCACTTGCGCGGTCGTATTGAGCGTCGTCAAGGTCGACATCCAGCAAAGCCCCGCTAGCGTCATTGTGGCCAATCGAAACCAGATGTCCCACTGACTCGCCAGCAACAAATACACCAGACCGTAACCCACCGATGCAAGAGCGAGCAGCTTATCGCTTCCTACTGCATGCCGAACCACTGGCAACAACAACGCTCCCGTGACCGCACCAGTACCGAATAAGCCTAGCATGCCACCATAACCAGTTGCTTCAAGACCAAGACGTTCTTTCGCAATCAGTGGCATCAAGCCCCAGAGCGCACTGGCGGGCACCACAAATAGAGTTAGGCGAATGCAAACGTTTCTAATCTCTCTTTTTCGTATCACATGAAAAAGACCGTCACGAATTGCTCCCACGATACCCATCCGTCGATCGTTCTCAGGAGCTGCATGCTGTGGTCGCCAAAACAAAAGCGCTAAAAATATTCCTAGAAATGAAAGTGCATTAAGTGCAAACGAAACCCAAATCCCTACAGCTGACATCAGCAGCCCACCAACGGCTGGGCCGATCGCTCGAGCCAAATTGAATGACAAACTTCCCAAGCCCACTGCAGCAGGAATACTTCCCTTGGGAACTAAGTCGGGAATCACTGACTGCCATGTCGGAACATGAACGACCATGCCAATTCCCATGCACAAGGTCATTAGGAGCAGCAGCGAGGGAGTCATCGCTTGCAGGTAGGTCAGCACAGCCATGATCGAAGCGATCATAAGAAGATAGAGCTGGGTGACCATCAAAACTTTGCGACGATCGACCCAATCCGCAAGAACGCCTGCTGGTAGCGACAAGATAAATACCGGAAAGGCCATCGTTGTCCGCACCAGCGAAACCATCCACGGGGACGAGTCGAGCGTGGCCATCAACCATGAAGCACCTGTCTCATGGACCCAGGTACCTAGATTGGAAAACAGAGCCGCTGTCCAAAAGATTCGAAACACTGGGCTGCGCAGTGGCACCCAGGCTTCGGCCCAAATTCGATATCTCTCCTGTTCGTGAATCTGATTGATAATCTTCACTCCATGAAAAAACCGGCACCCTCGAAAGGATGCCGGCATAGATCACTTCGCCTCAACCGCGCCCAGCGAGTTATTCAGCGGGTTCGCTTTTTGCACCTTCAGCAATCGCATAAATACGATTACGGTTGGCGATATACAACGTTTCGTTTGCTACGACAGGAGTTGTATAAACAGCACTACCCATATTGGTTTCAGCCAATGGTTCAGCCTGTGGTTCTTTGCTCAATTCAAACACAGCGATATCACCATCTTCATCACCGATATAGACCTTATCGTTAACGATCAATGGAGAAGCCCAAGAAGCTGCCAGCATATCGTAGGTCCAGTAAGCCTCGCCGGTTTTGGCGTTCAAGCAGTGAAAGACACCACTGAAGTCCGCAACAAACAAGAGATCATTTTTGATAGCCACAGTACCGCAGGTGCGATGCATTGTGGTTTCAAAGACGGAGGGATCCTTCCCCATGTAGTGCCACACGGCAGCTGAGTTGGGATTAGGTCTTTCGAACTCTCCATCTTTCGCTTTCATCGCCTGCAAGCGCCGCGGTGGAAGAGGATTGTTCGGATCACCACTGCTATAAACCAAAGTCGGGCTAACGTCTCCTCGCTTGGTCGGATCGATGCACCAAAGGTGGCCTTGTCCTTCACCATGTTCAGGGTCTTCGCCAACGGCAACATAAACCAAGCCATCGTAGATCACCGGAGTTGCGATGATGTGGTTACGAGTTGCCTTGTTGAGTAGATAGACCGATTCCTTCGGATTGCAGTCGAATTTCCAAAGCAACTTTGCCTTGCCCCCTTCGCCTTCCAGGTCGAAGCTATAAATCCAACCATCACCACCACCGAAGAGTACTTGAGGGGTTCCGCCGAGAACGCCATAAGCAGGCGAAGACCATTGTCCGTGCAAAACGTTTTCGCCGGGCGAATTATCAGTCCACAACACTTCGCCGGTACTTCGTTTGCAAACCATGAAGCTCGCAGCTGCAGGCTGCGGTAACTCTTTGTGACCTTCATCCACACCGTTGCTGGTATTAACCATCAAGTAATCACCGAAAGCGGTTACCGAACAACTGCACATGTTGTGCTGCGAGACTCGCAGGTCTTTCATCATGTCAATCTTCCAGATCACATCGCCTTCGACCTTTTCATCGAGCAATGGTTTCTGATCGGGCTTCAAAGCGGTGAATTCATCTTTAAATGGTCCGTCATTTTCACCATCTAGAAAACCTTCGGTATCCAGACAGACGACTTCGCCTCGACTGGTGACATACCACAATCGGTCCCCATCTACTAAAGGTGCCGAGCAGATACCTTGATTGGGCCAATCATGAACGCGACCTGTTGGCAGCTTTTCACTGGAGTGTTGCCAAAGGAATTTGCCATCGGCTTCATTGAAGCAAGCCAACACTCCTAAGTCGACCTTGTTGGGATATCGCTTGACGTAACCATTGCCGTTGTTAGTTCCAACGAAAACCTTGCCATTGGCTACAACTGGATTACCGTACGTCTCGGAACCAAGCGGCATCGACCAGCGAACACCTTCTCCGGTTTCCGTGTTCCAAGCGGTAGGGATACCTTTGGATTCAACCACATTGTTCCGGAAGGGAGTACCAGCCCACTGCGGCCAGTCCTTGGGGCCAACCTTCAGCTGCTCTAGCATCTTTTTATTTTCTGCCAAAACATCAAAAGACTGCCCAAATGCTAATGCTGAACTCAACAATGTCGCGGCACTCAGCAAGCACCCTTGAAGACACCATGTTCGTAAATTACTTCGCATGGAAATTTGCCTTTTTACCTTTTATTAATCAACCGTGTTGTATGTAAATTTCCGTAACTCGAATTCCATCGTTTGAGGTTTGCTCAAACCTAATTCATCATTCCCGACAAGGACCGCTGAAACGGGATCACTTGTTAGGAGTCACCTCGACATTGTCGATATAAAACTCAGCATCGCTCGCGTTACCAAACATCCCGGGACTACCGTAGGTGTTTGGAACTGCGTCGGTAGCTTCGATGGTCCATGCTTCAGGCTCTGCCTCGTCGCGTTTCCAAACCTTACCTCGCAAAACGGCTGCTCCATTTTCATTCGAGGCTTGGAACTTCATCGTGTACCAAGTGTTCGGCGACCATTCAAAAGGAATCGTTTTCGCAAATCGCAACTCAACTCGCGAAGTCCAAGAACGAATCTGCAATTCCTTCTTGTTGGTCATATCCAACGTATAACGTTGAGCGATCAAACCCATACTTGGAATCTTGGCATTCTTTTCAGTTGCATAGAAATCCGCTTTGATGGTGTAGTCGTGCAGCGAAGTCCAGCCCATCCAAGATTGACTACGAGTTCCTTTAGGAATCGTCGAAATCTTCACTAGCATGTTCTGCCCCTCAAGTTCCTTGGGCTGGTGACGATAGGATGCACCGATCCAAGTTGGGGGAACTTTCTTATCTTCGAAATCGAATTTCCATGGTAGCGACGGAACCAATCTTGCTCGCGCAACGCTGGTCAGTGCCCCCACCTTTGCTGTAATCATCGCAACCTGCTGGGCTGCATCCGCGGGAGCCGAATAAACATCCCCTTCCACTTTGCCAGGTCCTTCAATCGAATACTCTGCCGTTGCCTGCTTCAGGTACTGCCCCTTCTTGTTGTACGCTCGAACTTGAAGCTTCGCTTGCTTTCCTGGTGCCAGAACGATTTCAACAGGAGCGACTTGGATATGCGCAACTTCTTGATCATCCGCCACCGCTGCTTCGGGTTCCAAAGCTGGAATCGGATCAGCCGCCGGCTGCGCATCGGCTTTGCCGATACAGTACAACGCCGTGGTAGTTGGAATGTAAACGCGACCATGCGAAGCGATAGGAGAACCAAAAATTTCCTCTCCATTGAGTCGCACTAAGCTGATCTGCTCAACTCCTTCGGCAGTCGGCTTAAAGATATAAACCTTGCCCGTGTTTTCAGCGACATAAAGTTTGCCGTCCGCGTACAGTGGGCTACCGAACATAATACGCCCGACCTTCTTGCTAGTGACGATCTTACCTGTCTTGGCATCAACAACCAATAAAGTGCCACCATCCTCGACAAAATAAAGTCGACCATCGGCGTATACAGGCGAGCTTCGCCCAACTGCCTTGGCAGGTAACTTCCACAGCAATTTGTCTTCAGCGATCTTTCCTTCGCCTCGTCCATCGAACGCGAAAATCGCACCTAACGTGGTGGTATCGGACGCGTTTTGCTCAGCATGACTGCTATAGACGATCCCATCAACAATCAACGGTGAAGTGTTCAGACCGCGAGTCGATGCATCGTAAGTCCAGATGACTTTTCCAGTGCGTGGCTGAAGTGCATAGACCGAACCATCTCCACCTCCGAGAACCAAGGCAGCTTGGCCATTGAAAACCGTTAGTGATGGACTGCTGTACGTCGTATCTTCGGGTCGCAGGCGAGTGCTTGTCACCCACACTGCAGCGCCAGTGTTCTTGTCAAAGGCCACAATACGATGGGCAGGTACAGCGTACTCACCCCATCCGGTCATCACACCACTGATAATCACTAAATCTTCGAACACGATTGGGAAATTAGTACGACCACCATAAGTCGAGAGCATCCCATACTCTTCGCTCATCGAGTGTTCCCACAATACTTTTCCGGTTTCGCCATCCAAGCACTGAAATAAACAACCTAGGCCAAGCAAGTAAATCTTGCCTGTTGCTGGATCACCACAAACGCTCGACCAACCGACTCGCTCTGCTGGAGCATCAGAAAGAAACACATTGTGAATACTTTCCCAAATCAGTTCTCCCGTCGCAGCGTTGGCACAAATTACCTTCTCCCCCTCCTTGGTCGTTTCAGGGAAAGCACGGCAAACGGTATAGATCTTGCCGTTCATCACGATCGGCGTTGCACGAGTCGCATATTCTTCTTTGCGCCAAATCAGATTCTCGCCGGCAGTTGACCATGACTCCGGCAAATTCTTTTCGCGCGATGTGCCGCTATATTCGGGCCCACGCCAGTAGCCCCAATCCAGAGGATCACCCGCTGAAACTGCCGATGGAGTTGCTACTAATGCGATTGAGAAAACGAGTAATGCGATCAGTTTCGGAAGGGATCGCGGCTTGAGAATCTTGCCTGGACGACTCGTCCAGACATCAACATCTGTCGGTGAGAATTTCATGAGGAAGCTACCTGCGAGCCAGGAGGGTACCTTGAACCAAAATAACAGTATCGCCATCAATACGCTGAAAGACTAGCCCTTGACCGAAATCAACCACCCCCGTTTGGGTTAAATCTAATTGAATTTCGATCTTTTGGTCCAGAGAAACACCCAAGATCACGCTGGCAGGGCTACAAGTCGCGGATAACAGCAGCAAAATCCGGACCACTCGGGCAATCGACTCGTATCGATCGCTGTTGCTAAAGAATTTTTGTATCGAGTGCGAGAACGCACGGCCCAAGCGAAACAGTACATTGAAGTACAAGCGTAACCTTATAACGAAAGGTCTGCGTTTTCTTTGTGAAGCTCATTGACCTTTGCTTGAGACCAGTGAGGCCCTTGAGGGGCCATTTGAGAATGTCGCCAATCCACCAATTGCATTTCGACTTTTCGATAGCCGTTGTATTCATTGATCGTGGGACGAAACACAATATCCAAGGGTCCAGTCACCGACTGCAATTGCTCAACCCATTCACCTTGCCCCCAAGCAACCGCGCGAAACTTGGATTGTTGCTGCTGAAAATTAGCAGCGAAGTGGCGTTCACCTGAGCCGAGATATTTAGGAGCTTCTGCCAAATAAACTCCTGTTGCACAGAGTAATGGGCGAGCATTGGCGGCACCAAAGGGGGCGAGTAATTCCATCTGCTCAACCATACCCAATGTTAACTGAGATAAAGGAGCTTCGATGTCTACCAGCAACTCCCCCTCGGTAATTCCACTGCTCATATGAATCTCGACTTGCTCAATAAAGGCTTGCCGAAAAGCAGCTAAATTGGTCTCTTCAATCTTCAATCCAGCAGCTGCTGCGTGACCACCGCACTTCACCAGATACTCACGACATTCCATCAATACCGCATGTAAATTCACTGCGCCGCCAGAGCGAGCTGATCCAATTCCTGGTTTACTTCCAACTTGGTCCAGAGCGATGATGACCACAGGCTTTTGATATTTATCTGCGAGCTTTCCGGCAACAATTCCGATCACTCCTGAATGCCAACCCGGTGCCGCTAATACAAATGCCGGATCTCGCAAAGCATCATATTGCTCTTTGATTTGCTTTTGTGCTGCTAAGTAGATACTTCGCTCTAGCGTTTCGCGAGTGCCATTGAGCTGATGAAGATATGTCGCCAAGGCCTCTGCCCGGGCTGGATCATCGGTCGATAGAAGCTCGATAGCAAGCTGCGCTTGACCCAGCCTGCCTGCTGCATTGAGTCGAGGTGCTAAGTTGTAACCGATGTCATCCGTTGTCAACTTTTCACGAGCAGCCAATTGCGTAAGGCGCAGCAGCGCCTGCAGACCAATCAACTTTGTGCCCGCAAGGGCTCGCAGACCGTGCTTGACCAAGACACGATTTTCATCGATCAACGGCACCACATCGGCTACCGTCCCTATGGAGGCTAATCCCATCGCATCCAATAAAAATTGCTTAAGATCAGGCGTGACACGCTTGGTACCGCACGATCGCTGACAAAGCGCCCAAGCCAACTTAAAAGCAACACCTGCACCACACAGACCGGCAAATGGATAGCCGAAGCCGGGCAACCCTGGATGAATCAATCCATCGCAATCAGGCAAAGCATCTCCGAATTGATGATGATCTGTAACAAATAACTGCAAGCCGATTTCGCGACATAACCCTGCCTCATGCAGACTCGCCACTCCACAGTCGACAGTCACAACGACATCTTTGCCTCGCATCTTAAGCGTCTTCAATGCCTCTTCATTAAGACCATAGCCTTCTTCGAAACGATTAGGTACGAAGTAAGAAACATTGGCTCCCAACAATTTCAAGCAACGAATGAGAATCGCAGAAGCAGTCATTCCATCGGCATCATAATCGCCGTAGACCACGATATTTTTTTTAGCTTGAACCGCTTCGAACAAACGATCCGCTGTATTGGTCAAACCGGGAAGTAATTCCGGATCTCGCAATTGATCCATGCGAGCATCCAGGTACTGAGCGATGTGCTGAGGATCGACAACGCCGCGTGCAAGCAGAATACGAGCGATCAGCGGAGAGATATTAGCTCGCTTTGCAAGCTGCTCAATACCTTCTCCATCATGGGGAATGATTCTCCATCGCCTGGCCATCCTGTAGCACCCCCCATGAAAAACGGCCGGACTCACCACCCTGGTGTGATCCCGGCCATTTCAAGAATAACAAGTTATTTCAAAGCAAACTATCCAGGGTGAAGGAGATCGCTTGAAACCCATACGTTTGCCTGAGTCGAGAAAACTAAATCAAGGCGACCGAACTTGGCTCCATTGCGATTCCTCTTCAATTCGTTGGGTGTATTAAACCAACGTCACGCTAGGCCACCAGGGCGTTCAGAAGTTCAATCGGAAAAAAGTTTTCTCGGATAGCCGGCCGCTTGGTTGAATATGCCTTGGGCCATTATTTGCGATCAATGAACATGAAAGCAGATCCAAAACTGAATGCTAATAACCCGATACCGTACCAAACAAAACAAAAGACGCAGAAAAAAAATCAGCCACGCTTTGCGTGGCTGAAAAAATATTAGTGCGACAGGAAATCTTCCGAGCCACCCATACTCGTCGAGAGAGGTCGCACTTCGGAGCGAAGCTTGACCTTCTGCAATTGAGTTAACGAGCGATTCACCAGATGGACAAGTCGGCGCTACTTCTTCTTCTCAACATGAACGGTGTGTCGGCGAAGCCTCGGGCTATACTTCTTAATACGCAGCTTTTCTCCACCTGGCTTACGACGGATGGTGTAGTTGTAATCACCGGTTTCCTCACAAACGAGGAACATGACTTCTTTTTTCTTCTTCGACTTGGCCATAGCTACGAAACCTTAACTATCTACTTATGCCTAACTTAAAGCCGCTTTGGGGCGGCATAGGATCCTCTAGGGAAGTCCGAGATTATGCCGAGATTTGGTTAGTTCGGCTAGGTCAGCCGGTTGAACTTCAGAAAAAATCCCCGTTTAGGCTCGCAACCCCCTGAATCTACCTGAGGGTCGTCGTTGATTTTGACAGAAATCGGATCAAAACAGCTCCCGAACCCCCTCACAAAGATGCCCCCCTGCCTAGACGAATTCGTTTCTTTGATTAGTATCAAATCTGATTTGTACCTATCGGCTCGAGTCGCAAATCGGTTTGTTACTGGGAATTGCTCACTCCTGTACTGGCCCACTTGCTTACCAGAATTGGGCCCTAGTTTTCTCTTCATAGCCCCCTAACTGTGCGGACCTGGATTCATGACTTCATTTCGAGACCTATCGTTCAGGGTCAAATTCGGCATCCTCATCATGGCCTTTACCATTGGCCTGATTTTAGTTTTTAGTCTCGGCTTTTACGCGCGCAATCAAGTTCGCGTTGGAGGTCCCATTTATCAGGATATCCAAACCTTTCAAAGCTTGGTGGCCAGCACAGTTCCACCTGAAATGAATTGTATAGAAGCCTATGTATTGGTGCTTCAGGTAAAAGCGATAGATACCGTGGAATCGAGTCGCAAACTTGAGCAAGAATATCGTCGCGCTCGCTCCAAGTTCTTCGATGGATACCAAATTTATCAGAACAAATTTGAGAACCAACAGATTAAGCAAAACATCATCGATTCACGAACGACGGGTGAGGAGTTTTTAGCTCTAGCCGACCAGTGGTTCGAGACTCTCAAAATGACTCCGGAGGAATCGGAGAAAACGATGACTAGGCTTCAACCTACAATCCAGGCCGCTTACGAAGCTCACCAGACAGAGATCAAAAAACTGGTTACTCTTGCCGTTGAAGGACAAGATACGGAAGAAGATGAAGCTGATAGCTTGATCAGCAACTGGACAACTGCCATCCTCATTATCTCGTTGATTACTCTGATGATTGTCGCTTGGATATGTTGGCAGATTGGTTCGGCGATCATCTATCCGACGGAAAACTTGATCAGCAAGATGAAGGAGATGGCTGAGGGAGCAGGTGACTTAACGACTCGTATTCAAGTTCATTCCACCGATGAAATTGGTCAGCTCAGCTCGACGATCAACACCGTCATCGCGCGACTCCACGATTTGGTGGCCGAAGTTAAAACAGCCAGTTTAGATCTTCTTTCAACGACATCGCAGATCGCTTCGACCACACAGCAGCAAGAAGCGACGGTTCAAAGCTTCGGTGCCTCTTCCTCTGAGATCGCAGCAGCGGTTCGCGAGATATCAGCAACAAGCCAGGAACTGCTCAGCACAATGACCAAGGTGACAAGCAATGCGGAGCAAGCAACCTTCCTAGCAACTACGGGGCGTAGCGGCTTGGCAGGTATGGAGTCGACGATGGAGCGACTAAGTGAGGCTACACAATCGATCGCAGGTAAGCTATCTGCGATTCGAGAAAAGGCGGGCGACATTAACATGGTGATCACCACCATCACAAAAGTCGCAGACCAAACCAATCTACTTTCGATCAATGCTGCGATCGAAGCAGAGAAGGCAGGTGAGTTCGGCCGTGGTTTCCTTGTGGTAGCGCGTGAAATTCGCCGCTTGGCTGATCAAACCGCCGTGGCAACACTCGACATTGAAAATCTTGTCCGCCACATGCAGTCGGCCGTTTCAGCGGGTGTCATGGAGATGGACCGATTCAATGAAGAGGTGCGAGGTGGCGTAACCAAGACCGCCGAGATCAACGCTCAGATGGGTCAAATCATCGAAGAAGTACAGACGCTCGGCGAATTGTTTCCACCTTTGCACGAAGGCATGCGGCAGCAGTCGCTGGGAGCCAAGCAAATCAATGAGGCAATGGCGCAGCTGACCGGCAATGCAACTCACACGAACAATAGCCTCAGAGATCTTAATCAGGCCGCTGTCAATTTGAGATCCTCGGTCGATCGACTTCGCAGCTCAGTAGTTCGATTCACTGTAGCAGGTCAGTAATTCGCAGGGACTATGTAACGAGTAAGCGTTATTTTAGAAGAAAGATTAAAAGCTTTTTGTCTGTGATATTTTCACCTGCGTGGCGGAATAGATAGGCGAATAGAAAACATCTCCCTGGGAGTGACGTACCGGTGCTTTGGATCCTGATCGATATTGAGCGCGAACTGCTTGCCTTTCCTGGCACCGAAGTGCTTGAGGTTGTGCCCGCTATTGCGCCGCAAGTAGTTACGGGATGCGAACCACCTTGGCTCGGAGTCATTCAGTATCGCGGCCAAATCATACCGGTTCTAGACCTGTGCAGTCGCTTGGGAATAAGTCTTTCCCGTAACACGATGAGACAACGAATTCTGGTGGTGCGAAACCGCTTCGATCATCTGGTCGGACTACAGGTTCCCAGCGCACGCCCTGCTATCGATGATGAGCAGGAGAACGAATTGAACAATCACGTTCGGAAAATCACACGCCATACATCGGTCAATCAGGTACTCGATGATTCGCATCAGTACTCTATGGAATCCTTCATGAAAGGATTGCAGGTATGAGTCTAGATGCGCTGCGACAAGTGCTAGAGCAATTGTATGGCTGGAGCCATGAAAGCCTCAGCGATACGATGTTGCGCAACGCTATTGCCGAACGCGCCCAAGCTCTCCATCATGGCAAGATCGATCACGAAAAAGCTTTCATTGCCCAAATCATCGCCAATCCTCAGCAGTTACGTTCTTTGTCAGAATCGCTCGCCGTTCATGAGACTTGGTTTTTCCGCGGCATCGAACAACTTCAAAACGCTACCGAGCATTTACAGAAAATTTACTGGCAGCAGAAGTCGGAGGAACAGTTCAGACCATTACGAGCCCTTTCGGCACCTTGTAGTACGGGTGAAGAGGCTTATTCATTGGCGATCCTTCTCTCCATGCGTGGAATGACCCGCGCCGATGTCATTGTCGAGGGAATCGATCTTAGTAGCCAAGCCATCCATCATGCTCAGCTCGCTATTTACGGTCAGAACTCATTTAGGGAAAACGGTTGGAATCAACCTTCTCACTTAAACGGCATTGCTGTGTCGGGAAGCAAGTGGGAGGTTACTGCTGAAGTTAGGAGAATGGTGGAATTCCGGGTTGGAAACCTGCTTGAGAAAACGATACCCGATCAACGTTACGAATGCATTTTCTGCCGCAACCTTCTTATCTATGTTACTCCGCAGAAACGTACCGAAATCTTGCAGCAGCTATCCAAGCTACTGACTCCAACTGGAAGACTTTACCTTAGCGCCGTGGAATCGTCGGCCGCAAAAGAAGCTGATCTTGTACCGCTTGAGCCGAACCACTTGCAGGTATTTGGACGCTCCGATACTGCTTCAAGGACGGATCGCCAAATTCTTACGTCGTTCAAACCGATTCGAAGACCGATCGCTGCTCGTACTACTACAGTGCCGCCAACAAAAAGTTATTCAGCAATTGCCGCAAACTCATCATCCGAACGCAACACACCAGGAAATCAACCGCTGACTGGCAACCAATCACTACTTCAACCCATCGCTTCAACTCAGCCATCTTCGTCAGCAGGTAATGAGATGGTACAGCAGACGCTTTCAAAAGCTGAGTCTGCTGCCGATGCTGGGAAACTAGAAGATGCAGAACGGCTACTTGCCACCCTAGACCGCTCGACTCAGTTATCCGCAGCAGCGTTATTTTTAAGCGGTCTGATTGCTCAAGCTAAAGGTCGCTTTGAGGAAGCGCAACACGCTTGGGAACGCGCTGTTTACCTCGACCCTACGCATGGTCCATCTCTCCAGCGTTTATGGTTAGCAGCCTCTTCGAGAGGCGATTCAAGATTGGCAGAGCAATATCGCCGACGCTGGCTTAAAAGGAGACTGGAGTCATGAATTCAACATCCAGTGCTAATAAATCACAATTGCCAGACAATTGCTGGAATGCCATTGGCGTTTTCGGAGATCGTTCCTGCGAAAAACTCCAAGCTCATCTTCACTGCCGCAACTGTCCCATCTATCAAAATGCAGGCTGGAAATTGCTCGACCATGCCTCACCACCGGGCTATTTGGAGGAATGGGCAGATCGACTAACGCAGCCTCAAGATGCCGATCTCAATCAAGGCATCCCAGTGATTTTGTTTCGCATCAGCGATGAGTGGCTTGCCATCGCCGTGCATCCTGTCAGCGAAGTAACGACTCCCAGAGCTATTCACACCATTCCGCACCGAAGCAATCAGGTTTTATTAGGCTTGACCAATGTCCGAGGTGAACTACCTCTCTGTATTGCGATGCACCGACTTCTGCAAACGGGAGACGAACAGAATGAACGATCGTTGCAGCAGATTACTGGATTGATCAACGACGAAGGTAACCTGGACCCCTCGCGGTTGGGAAGATTACTCGTTGTAAGGCTTTCCAACGGTCTCTGGGCACTCTGGGTTGATGAAGTGGTCGGAGTAATGCGACTCGATCAACAATATATTAATTCCGTTCCTTCCACTCTGAAACGAAAAACTCAATCGTTGCTTCAGGGTGTTTATCAGATGAACGATAAATCGGTCGGATTGATCGATGAGGATAAATTGGCTCAGCAACTTGTGAAGGTGCTCCCATGACCTCTCATCATGACGCTCTCGAGGAAAATGATCCAATTCTCTCGCTCTTTCGCAGCGAAGCTTCAACTGCTTGCTCGATTTTCAAGCAACTCAGCGGCAAGACATCGGAGAATGGTATACCGTTAGCCACCTCAGCAATCAAAGATTTTCTGGGGGCTGCCCGCCTATCGCGAGTTCCACTAGCTATCACTCTCGGTGAACAACTACTGGATCGCTGCAAAGCGTTGGCATCGCATCAATGGGATGACTTCCTACTTGCTACCTCCGCATCGTATCGTTTCCTTGAGTCTTATTTGGCGAGTCCGGATGCTGAGCTATTACAGCCCTCCGAAACTTGGCAAAAGAATCTACAGCAGATTTATTCTGCGGATCAGATCATTACACCCTCTCATTCACCCACGCCGCTTGTCACGACATCACCAGTCATCTCAAACACTGCCGTGGTCTCATTACCAACTGAACCCGAGGCTCCAAGAGACACGACACCGTCGAATCATAAAGAACAAGTTACAACACCTATCGAGTTAATAGCCAACATACCTGCGCCGGCTGGCAAATCTGTTACTTCGGAACTCCAAATTGATCCAAGTCTCATGGAGTTATTTCTGGAGGAGGCTCGCGCCCACACCGGAACACTCAATGAAGGTTTGGTGCAACTGGAACATGGATCAGCAAGCCCCCAATCTATCGAACCCTTGATGCGAGCAGCTCATTCACTCAAGGGAGCTGCTCGTGTCGTTGGCTTGGATAGCTGTGTCGAAGTAGCCCATCAGGCTGAAGAAGTATTGGTGCAAGCGCAGCACGGTGACTTAGCTTTAAATCAACAAGCTATCGATGTTCTTTTAGCCGCGACGGATTATCTCGCTGGTGCGGCAGAGGCGTTGCACTCCAATCCGGTCACCTGGCAAGCATCGCAAGAAACGACTCGTCAATCGATTTTAACTGCGTTGTCAAATATTCTCGCGCGACGCGCCGTCAACTTTACAGCAGCTCCCGTGTGCTCAACCTCTGATTCGACAGGAAATAGTAATCCGACACAAAGCGTTACATCAGACAGCAATCCAGTAGACACAACACCTCTCACAGCGTCTGCGACTGAGACCAACGAATCGACTTCGAAAACTGGAACTTCCGATAAAAAGAGCGAGAAGCTGGAGTCTTCTAAGTCGAATGGAGATAGCAGCAACGTCGTGCGAGTGAGCGCTAAAAGTCTCTCGCGACTCATGAATCTAGCAGGTGAATCGCTTGTTGAAGCACGCTGGCTGCAACCTTTCTCCAATTCGCTATTAACACTCAAGCGTCGACAGGATCAAGTCGCGCTGCTGCTTGAAGAATTGCACCAGCAATTCGCTGATCACTCGACACTAGCCGCCTCCGGTTTACAGCAAGCGAAACAAGATCTGGCAGAGTGCAGACGTCTGCTGGCGGATCGTATCGGAGAATTCGAAGAGCATGCTCGTCAAAGCGATAATCTTAATAGCCGACTTTATGACGAAGTGATCGCAAGCCGCATGCGTCCTTTCGGCGACTTAGCCAAAGGCCTACCTCGCCTGGTCCGAGATACCGCAAGACGTCTTAATAAACAGGTTCAGATCGAGATTCACGGTGAAGATACCGCTGTGGATCGCGATATTCTTGAACGACTTGAGGCTCCTCTCCAACACCTTTTGCGCAACGCCTGCGACCATGGTTTGGAATTACCCGATGCCCGCGAGGCCGCAGGAAAACCGCTTACCGGTAAATTGCGTGTCGAGGCCCATCATCACTCCGGAATGCTCTTTCTCAAAGTAAGTGATGATGGACGTGGTATTTCGCTGGAAGGACTGAGAAGAAAAATCGTACAAAAAAGCTTAGCCTCTGCCGACATGGTTTCGCACATGAGCGAAGCGGAGTTGCTTGAGTTTTTGTTCCTCCCAGGATTTTCTACTGCGGATAAAGTGACCGAAGTTTCGGGGCGCGGGGTTGGCTTGGATGTCGTACACCATCTTGTGCAATCGGTAGGTGGCGCCGTACGTATTCAAACGAAACAAGGCGAAGGTACTACCTTCATCCTGCAGTTGCCAATTACGCTGTCCGTCCTACGAGCTGTGCTCGTCACCATCGGTGGCGAACCTTACGCGCTACCGCATAACCGTACTGAAAGACTTTTGCGTTTACCTTTCTCGGAAATTCATTCACTGGAAGGAAAGCAATTTTTTGTCGATAACGGCCGTAATGTTGGCCTAGTCAGAGCTCAACAATTGCTGGAGCTTAGCGACAAAGAGAAAGAAGAGAAAAACCCAGCGAAAGAACTCTCCGTGGTCCTCATACGCGGCGAGGAGAAAACATATGGCATCACGGTCGATGATTTTCAAGGCGAACTAGATCTGGTCGTTCGTCCCCTAGATCCACGTTTTGGTCGAGTTCCCAACCTCAGCGCCGCTGCCATCCTAGATAATGGCAATCCAGTACTGATTCTGGATGTTGAAGATCTATTACGATCCATCGATCAGATATTAACGAGTGGTAAACTTCAACGATCCCTCAGATTAAATCAACGCAACGCCGCCGATATGCGAAAACGTATCCTGGTTGTCGATGATTCGATCACTGTGCGCGAGCTACAGCGACAGCTACTAAGGCAAAAAGGCTATGCGGTCGATGTGGCTGTGGACGGAGCGGATGGTTTAGAGATGGCGCGAGTGGGTCAATACGACCTGATCGTCAGCGATATTGATATGCCAAGAATCAATGGACTGGAAATGATTCGCATGCTGAAAGGCGAACCTAAAACGGAAAATGTTCCTATCATTGTTGTATCCTATAAGGGACGGGATGAGGATAAACAAAGGGGTATGGCCGTAGGGGCCAATTACTACTTGACGAAAAGCAGTTTCCAGGATGATAGCTACCTGGATGCGATCCACGATTTGATCGGAGATCCATAGATGCGAGTAGCGATCGTCAACGATTTGCGAATAGCCGTCGAGGCACTTCGAAGAGTCGTGACCAGCGATCCTCGACATGAAATCGCGTGGATCGCACTCGATGGAAATGAAGCGATCAAACTCTGTAGCAAAGATCGACCCGATGTGATCCTAATGGATCTCATCATGCCGGGGCTTGATGGAGCTCAGACCACCAAGCAAATCATGTCCAGCACACCCTGTCCGATTTTGGTCGTGACAGCGACGGTTTCGGGTAACTACTCTCTCGTTTACGATGCGCTGGGCTTCGGCGCAGTCGATGCCATAAACACTCCTTCGCTCACACCAGATGGCAAGCTGCGAGGAGCAACCGAGCTTCTGGATAAACTCGATCGTATATCCAAAGCCCGCGACCAACTGAAGTTTCGGGCCCCCCAAGCTACAGTAGCAGGTATCGCTAAAGATGCTTCTACCGGAAGTGGATTGAGAAACTCCGTCGATATCATCGCGATCGGCGCGAGCACAGGAGGACCTCAGGCGATTGCCACTCTGCTGCAACAGATTTCCACGATTTCCTCTGCATCGATTTTGATCGCCCAGCACATAGGAGCGGACTTTGTCGATGGTCTGGTAAGTTGGCTTGGCAATCGAAGCAAGATTCCGGTAAGGTTAGCCAAGATCGGCGATTCAATTGATCAGCCTGGTATCTTACTGATGCCCTGCCAGCCTTCGCTGATACTAACCCAGAATCGCACTCTTCAGGCGGATATATCGGCTAGCCGTAGCTTACATACTCCTTGTATCGATCATTTTTTTTCCAGTCTGGCTACCCACAGTGGCCGGCATGGAGTTGGTGTTCTTTTAACTGGCATGGGAAGCGATGGAGCCAAAGGATTATTGGATCTACGCTCAGCCGGCTGGTATACGCTGGCTCAGGATGAAGCAACTTCGGTGGTGTACGGCATGCCGCAGGTAGCCAAACAATTGGGTGCGGCTCATCAAGTCCTTCCGCTGGATGCCATCGGCCCCACGATTTCCGTTTATCTTAAGAGTCCACGATCATGAACGTATCTTCTGAACCATCTATCGTCGCGACTCCCAAGTCTGTCACGCAGCATCGCATCAAAGTTCTGCTGGTCGATGATCAAGCAACGATCGGGCATGCCATTCGCCAAATGCTATTGCCTGAAAGCGATATCGATTTTCAATTCTGCAACAATCCTTTGGAAGCGATCGAAATCGCCAACTCTTTTCAACCCACCGTCATTTTGCAGGACTTGGTAATGCCTCAAGTCGACGGCTTGATGCTCGTGAAATTCCTGCGAGCCGCCCCTGCGACTCGCGATGTTCCTCTGATCGTGTTATCCTCCAAAGAAGAACCTGTCACCAAAGCAGAAGCATTTGCGCGCGGCGCGAACGACTACCTGGTAAAGCTGCCTGATCGCTTGGAGCTTATCGCGCGAATCCGCTATCACTCCAAAGGCTATATTAATTTGCTGCAACGCAATGAAGCGTATCGACAACTGGCCGCCTCGCAAAAACATCTTGCCAATGAGATCGATGCGGCCTCGAAATACGTTGCCTCGCTTCTGCCCGAACCTACCCAATCACCCGTTTGGCTCGATTGGCGTTTCGTTCCCTGCGCCGAACTTGGGGGTGACTCTTTTGGTTATCATTGGCTCGACGATGATCACCTCGCTATTTATCTGCTCGACGTCACAGGTCACGGACTTGGCTCAGCTCTGCTTTCGATTAGCGTGATGAATGTGCTACGAGCTAAGTCTCTTCCCAATACGAACTTTCTCGTGCCTGGTGAGGTTGTGGGTGGATTGAATGAAGCATTCCCGATGGACAATCATGGCGGTAAGTGCTTCACCATTTGGTATGGAGTCTACAATCAGCATACAAGGGTTTTAAAATATGCCGGTGGAGGCCACCCAGCTGCTCTGCTATATCAGACACCTGGATGCGAAACCCCGGAACAACTTGAATCGACAGGCCCGATGATGGGAATGATATCCTGGCCATTATTCGATACGCTTGAGACCGTGGTACAACCCGGCGCACGATTGTTCGTCTACAGCGATGGCGTACATGAAATCCATCTTTCCGATGGCGGTGAATGGACTTTTGATGAATTTGTTCAATTTCTATCCAAGGCCCAGCGTGGTGAAATCTCTGGAGATAATGACTCCGCGGAACCTGCCTCACCAAGCGACCTGCTACTGAAACATGTTCGCGAAATCAGCGGTCTACAGATTCTCGACGACGATTATTCGATCGTAGAAGCTCGCTTCTAATCTCCCTGCAACCGACACAACCACTACAAACCTAATCAACTCGCCATTCGACATGAATGTTTGACCTCTCTTAGATTGTGCAGTCGCCACAATCACTTACGGCGCGGGTAAGTTTCAGCATTCCTTGCCTACCTACCCCCTCCCCACCACTTCGATACTCACATGTCTGTCGTTTTAGAAAACGCTGATCATATTCTGCATGAAGCGGAACATGGCCGCGTGAAATCATCAACGCGTCCACTTACTTGGCCGACATGGTTCGAATGGTTCTTCGTTATCGGTGGCGGTCTGGCTGTTTTTCTCCCATTGGTCTTTTGGATCGGCGAAGGGGAACTTCAGCAAGAACAAAAGATGAAATGGTACTTTTGGGCTAGCGCCTTGATAAGCGCGCCTCACGTTTACAGCACTTATGTGCGGCAGTACCGCAAAACGCGCGAGGGGAAGATTAATATCTGGCTCGGGATTCCAGCGTACATTGGCATCGTACTCGGCCTGATTGCGATTCACTACGCCGGTTTTTTTGTTGAGACAATCACCGCTGTGAATGTTTGGCAATCCTATCACTACTTGCGTCAGACCTATGGGGTGGGTTGCCTTTACGGCGGACAAGCTCAATTCGATTTGAATGATCGTCGCTTTCGCTGGTGGTCTTATCACCTCTGCTTCCCCTATTTGATCATTGGTCGCTGGGATATGCTTTATGAAGCATGGGGTGGGGCATCGTACGATATCATTCCAGTGCGATTCGATGATATGCTTTTGAATTGGCTATTTCTGCTGCTGTGCTGTGGCATCTATCTGCAATTGTTTGCCGAGGCTTACGCGTTATGGCGTAACGGCTGGAAGTATCGTCCCACAGGATTGATTTGCTTCGCCGTCTTCTTAGGAGTGCACTACTACGGTTTCACTTGTATCTCGCATTATCAGCGAGGATTCTTTGCAGTAACTCTATTTCATGCCATGCAGTACCTCGCTTTGGTATGGGTCCTTGAGCGGAAGCATTACATCGCGAAAGGCTTCCGCTGGTTGGAATTGATTCCTAACCTAGTCGGTTTCACGATCTTTTGGTTCATCCTCTACATCCTTGGCTTCGGCTGGGAACAAAAAATCACTATGGCCATGACCCAGTGGTGGCTCCTAGCTCCGACGATACTACTAGCGGCGGTCAGTGTGCATCATTACACAGTCGACAGCTTCCTTTGGCGACGTTCGGTTGGAGCGTAATAGGACAATGATTGGCCGAGGGTAACCAGAGGTAGTCATTTCGTTTTGCTGCTGCCATTTCATTGGCTAAATCATCAGATTTTTCACAGTAATTCCGCCTCGCACCTACCTATTTTTCGAAAACAACCTAGCGTCTCTGGGCTATGACACCCTCCTGAATTGCGATCTGGCTTGTTACAATACGAGGCATTACAAACGGACACTTCATTGTCATTTGCTTGCCTCGGAGCACGCAGCTTATGGATCGACGCCATTTTCTTAGCACCGGCTTGAGCGCCCTCACTTTATCCACTCTTGCCCAACATGCTGCCGCCTTTGCCGATGCACCCACGCAGCGTGTCGGATTGATTGGTACTGGCTGGTATGGCAAATGCGATTTGCTTCGACTTCTACAGGTCGCTCCCGTCGAGGTGGTATCGCTGTGCGACGTTGATAAGAAAATGCTGGAAGAGGCTGGTTCGATCGTCGCTTCGCGCCAAACGTCAAAAAAAATACCAAGGCTCTATGGCGACTATCGCAAGATGCTCGCTGAAAAAGATCTCGATATCGTTTTGATTGCGACACCCGATCATTGGCATGCGCTTCCGATGATTGAAGCAGTTCAGTCCGGCGCTCATGTGTATGTGCAAAAGCCTACCAGCGTTGACGTGATCGAAAGCCAAGCGATGTTGGCCGCTGCCCGCAAATACAATCGCGTTGTTCAAGTGGGCACTCAACGACGCAGTACGCCGCATTTGATCGATGCTAAAAAACGTATCATCGATGAGGGGAAGCTTGGCAAAATTGGAATGGTCGAGATTTATTGTTACTACCATATGCGGACTCGCGAGAATCCACCGGATATCGCGCCGCCGGATTGGTTCGATTATGAAATGTGGACCGGACCGGCTCCGATGCGTCCATATAACAAATTGGTTCACCCAAGATCGTGGCGAGCGTTTATGGAATATGGCAACGGAATTGTCGGGGATATGTGCATCCACATGTTAGATTGCGTTCGTTGGTTGCTAGGACTCGGTTGGCCCGACACCGTTTCATCCGAAGGTGGCATCTTGGTCGACAAAGCAAGTCGCGCCAATATCAGCGATACACAGACAGCTACCTTCTCGTTCGGCGAACTACCTGTCATTTGGCAACATCGCACCTACGGTTCCGCTCCAGATCCTAAGTACCCCTGGGGTCTCACAATCTATGGTGACAAAGGTACGCTCAAAGCCAGCGTGCAAAGCTGGGATTTCCAACCTCAAGGTGGAGGTGAAGCGATTCATCAAGATGTCGTGATGGAACTTGATAAGTTCCCTGAAGACAAGACGGAAAAAGACCTCGAACAGCACTGTGCACCTGCGATACGCGGCCATATGCTCGATTTCCTTGGCGCGATTAACCAACAAGCCAAACCAATTGCCGATATTGAACAGGGCCACATTTCCACTGTCAGCTGCTTGCTGGCGAATCTATCGATGCAGGTTGGTCGATCGCTACGTTGGAATCCCCAAACCCATAAGATCGAAAGTGACGACGCTGCTAATACGTTACTACGGCGCCCCTACCGCTCTCCTTGGGTTCATCCGGAACCTGAAAAAGTTTGATACCGTAAAGCGGTTTTATTTCTAAACTTCCAATACGACAGCGTCGAGTCATTTTTATAACGCTCCGAAGAACGGCTTCGATCCATGACCCTTTCATCACAGCCTCTATCGTCCCAGTTAATCACAATCGTTGATTACCAGATGGGAAACCTACGGAGCGTCGAGAAAGCTTTGGAGCATGTTGGTGCTAAGGCTGAAATCACCAGCGATGCCGCAAAAATCCTAAACGCCGATAAACTGATTTTGCCAGGAGTTGGAGCATTCGGCGACGCGATGCGGGAACTTCGAAATCGAGATCTCATCGAACCTCTGAAAACCTCGATCGCGCAAGGCAAACCGTTTCTCGGTATTTGCCTAGGACTGCAACTGCTATTCGAAAAAGGATACGAAGGAGGTGAGCATGAAGGACTTGGAGTACTGAAAGGAAATGTCGTACGCTTCGACCTTCCTAAGCAGTTTAAGGTCCCTCACATGGGATGGAATGAGGTTTCGAGCGTCCAAAAGAATGTTCCGCTCTTGGAAGGTCTTTCCCCAAACCCTTCGCTTTACTTCGTCCATAGCTATTACGTTGTACCGAGCGACCCTTCGCTGATTTGGCTTGAAGCGGACTATGGCCATCGCTTCTGTGCTGCCATTCGCCGCGGCAATCTTTATGCTACGCAGTTTCATCCTGAGAAGAGCCAGACGGAAGGACTTCAGATGCTGAGGAATTTTGCGAATCTATCGTAGAGTTATCTCTTCCCGTTTCGCTGGTCACTCTGTTCTCATCGACCTCCGCTGATTCGTTTTGGTTATCTGTTTGCTCGGCTGGTTGATCGATAATCATTGGCGTCTCTTTCGGTACCATATCCTGTTGCCAATCATGAGGAACCAACAGTCGCGATAAAGCGGCAGGTATAACAAGTCCAAAAACTACGCTCGCGTAGAACCATGTCCCTCCTGGCCATATGGGTACATAGATCAATTCTCTCCAGCAGAGCAAATGAAGCCAAGCAGCGAAGAAAATAAGCGCCGGAGGATAGATCAACGAAAACCGATATTTTCTCAGCCATGGATATAGGGCGGCCAACCCAAAGCACCACAATACTCCAATACCTAAAACACCCTGCCAACCGAAAACAAAGCCAAGCCACAGCAGCTGCCATCCCCAGTCTTGCGCACCGCTGCTTTGAAGCGGTTGATCCTCTTGAACGATTGCCGAACCGCGATGCTTACCGACTCGATACATCGAGCCAGCAGTGACTAAGGCGAGTGCTAACGCTGCAGCGCCTCCAGCAGCTAAGGCTGTTGCTCCCTCGAGATAGGCTGGCAAACCTTCCATTCGATGAAATGATTTTGATTGCCAAGTCAGTATCAGCAATTGTGGATAGACTAGCGGCGGAAGCAACGTTAGCAATGTGCCTGCGACGAGCATAAGCGGCGTTATCTTCAAGCGACTGCCCACTACCAGAGCGGTGGTCATAATCCATAAAAGCACGAGACAATGAAAAAGCGTTCGAAAAATTAGAAGCTGATCCCATCGCATTACCAATCGCGGCGGATTGACACTCCCATAAACAAGACTCGGAAAATTGACGCCACCCGGTACCAGCTGCAATGCTACGATCGAAGCGACCATAGAACCGGCAATGATTTCGACAATCATGTATCGCGGCGAAATGGGAAGATGACAGGCGTAACATCTACCTCGAAGGCCCAACCATCCCAATATGGGAATGTTATCACGAGAACGAATCGGAGCAGTGCAGTAGGGACAATACGAGCCTCCTCCGATCGTTTCACCTCGGGGTGCTCTTAGAGCTACTACATTCAGAAAACTTCCTAAGCAGGCTCCGACAGCAAAGCCCCAAAGGATCACCACCGCTTCAAAGATTCTTCCAATCAGCTCGCCGGTTATGTCAAAAAAACGAGGGTGATTCAGATATCCGCTTGCAGTGTGCAAGAGCACGTAAAGCAAAGGAAGCACAACAAGCAATGCTTGCGTCAGTAAATAGGGGCCGTTGATATGGCGACTTCTGCGACGAGGTGACATAACGGCCATTTACACAAAAGAAAAATTGGTGGTCAATCGCTGTAGTATCAGCTTACTTCGACCAAAAACCGAAATCGCTGCATTTTCATTTCTATTCCGAACTCTGAAGGATAAAAATACCATATTTACCACGCTCGGTCAGGTCACTTTAGTTGGCGATAGATCCAAAAAATAGTGAGTCATCGACCCATCACGCCCAGGAGGTAGCCCATGGGCCTATACTATGAGCGAGCTACGGCATCCACACCATCGTGAGGGTACGGCTTACGATTCAGTTCCGCCAACTAAAAGATCCTTCGCAACTATTCCCAAACCTTCGGAATCCATGCTTATGGCGTTATCAGCGATGCACCACTTGGAAGTGCCCGACATTCGTGTCGAGACCCTGGTGGATCAACCACCGAACCAAGATGGTGAATTTATCCTTTATTGGATGACTGCCTTTCGTCGCACCGAATACAACTTCGCCTTGCAAAGAGCCGCTTGGTGGGCCGCACATCTCGGTAAACCGTTAGTCGTCCTGGAACCTCTTCGCGTTGGCTATCGTTGGGCTAGTGATCGCTTTCAACAGTTCGTCGTCGATGGCATGCGCGATAATGCTGCCTCGCTCTCCAAGTATCAAGTCACCTATTACCCCTACCTGGAACACCGCCGGGGCGAGGGTTCAGGACTGATTGAACAACTCGCTAAAAACGCAAGTGTTGTTGTAGGAGATCACTATCCTTGCTTCTTCTTACGAAACCTTCCGCAGTGGTTCGCCAGACGCTCGCCTTGTCGATTCGAAATCATCGATTCCAATGGATTGATGCCACTTCGAATCCCAGACAAAACCTTTACCGTCGCGCATTCCTATCGACGCTTCATGCAAAAACAAGTCGACCATGTCCTGGCGACTCCACCATTGAGCAAGCCACTCGAAGCATTGCGAATACCTGAACTGAAGGCGTTACCTGCTTCGCTTCTCAAACGTTGGCCGATGGCGCAGGAAGTCACCAAATCGAAGGAATATGACTGGTCGACATTCGATATCGATCATGAGGTAAAGCCAACAGCCCACGCCGGTGGCCGCCAGGAAGCATTGAAACGCTGGAAGCAATTCCTTAAACAAGGTTGTGATCGCTACAACGAAGACCGTAATCATCCTGATACCGATGGCAGCACCCATCTATCTCCGTATCTTCACTTTGGCCATATCTCCGCTCACGAAATGCTTCAGGGAATTTTAGAGCATGAGAGTTTTTCACGCGATCAATTATCGCGGCCCAATGGCAAAGTTAACGGTTTTTGGAATCTCAGCGAATCAGCAGAAGCCTTTCTAGACCAGCTTCTCACTTGGCGCGAAATCGGATTCAATCAATGCTTCCGAGACGATCACTACGATCGCTATGACTCACTTCCTTCCTGGGCAAGAGCGTCACTGGCCAAGCATGCCAAAGACAAACGGCAATATCTTTACTCGCTGCAGCAATTCGAATCCGCCCAAACTCATGATCCACTCTGGAATGCCGCCCAAAGACAATTGTTACAAGATGGACGGATTCATAACTATTTGCGCATGTTGTGGGGCAAAAAGATTTTGCATTGGTCCGCCTCTCCACAAGAAGCGCTCGATATCATGGTTGAATTGAATAACAAATATGCTCTTGATGGTCGCGACCCTAATTCTTACAGCGGTATCTTCTGGGTGCTGGGACGATACGATCGCCCCTGGGGTCCGGAGCGGGAAATATTCGGCTCAATTCGGTACATGACTAGCGATAGTACACTCAAGAAAGTTCGCACTAAGACTTATCTGCAACGCTACCGCTGAATGTCGACATGCAGAGAAAGCTAAAAAAGAGATCACGGCGCAACGTTGACTAGACGACAGTCTCGCGCTTTAACGCTTGTGAAGCCAACTCGTGATCGGTCGTATCACAAATAATACCACCATCGCGAAGCACGATATTACGTTTCGCATTACGAGCGATATTGGTATCGTGAGTGACCAGAATGACGGTAAGATTCTGCTCTTCGTTGAGCTTTTTAAACAACTCTATTACTTCGCGACTGGTTCGCGTATCCAGGTTACCTGTCGGCTCGTCACCCATAAGGATATTTGGATTCGCAGCCAATGCGCGGGCAATAGCAACTCGCTGCTGCTGCCCCCCTGAGAGCTGTCCTGGGTGGTGACCCAAACGATCTCCCAATCCCACCAGAGACAACAACTCGACCGCCCGATCATACCGCGCCCTGGAGCTCATCGCCGGTCCATAAAGCAATGGCAACTCGACGTTCTCAACCGCCGAGGTTCGAACCAACAAATTGAAACTCTGAAACACGAAACCTATCTGACGGTTGCGTATTCGGGCCCGCTCCGGTGAACTCATCGTGACGATCTCTTGACCGTCCAACTTGTAACTGCCCGATGTAGGACGATCAAGGCAACCTAACGTATTCATCAACGTCGACTTGCCCGAACCGCTGGGGCCGATCAATGCCACATACTCACCCTTGGCTATGTCCGCTGTCGCGCTTTTAAGTGCGACGACCTCGACTTCCTCGAGCTTATAAATTTTGCTGACTTCTCGAAGCTCGATCAGTGCCATGGTTTTCTACAGTAAATGGGAGTCAAAATCGCTCAACCGCTTATCGAATTATATTTGCTAGCATCTGCCTTCGCAGATTCCTTGTTAACTTAAACGCAAAAAAGAAAAAAGTCATCCTGTTTTCGGGTCTGGACAGGGATTTTAAGGTAGTCAGCAATCGGCGGTTCTAGCTACCATGCCAGATGCGGTTGGGCCATGCAAAGCGTGGTACCAGCGGAGTGCGACTGATGGGTCTGCAGACAGGAAACCGGATCAACCATCCTGGTTCGGCAAACCCATCACTACCGAAACTGGATAGCAACATTTTTGCGATTCAACTGCGAAACATGAACGGATTCAAGTGACTAGTGGATTGGACTCGCGGGGGAATTGGAATTGCGGGATTGTCAAGGAAGACATCACCTCCATCAAAACACGACTGATCGGGTTGTGAAGTCGTATGTTAGGCTCGGCAATGCCTGGACATGCCCAACCTTGTATCGTTTCCTGTGCGCGATGTTGTGCATGGTGTGGACCGTCGCGCTTACGAACCCTCTCTTTGCAGAGGGTCTTGAGGTAAGACTGCGTGTTATTTGGGGTGGTGCGAGCTTACGAGCTTACGAGGGAAACATATCGGTCACTGATGGTTTCGTGCAGACATGCTCGGCGATCAGCATGCAGGTCGATAGCGCGGCCACGGTCGAACTGAAGGATTCGCACAAAATCTTGGTGCATCAATCGTCACCGACGACCTATGGTGGATTGGACTTTCAGATTCAGGGAAACCCAAACACCAAGGTAACTATTTCCCTTCGCGATCCATCCTCTAAAGAACCGGACGCTTCCTACAAGACGCTTGAAAAGACCCTGCAGGAAATTCTTGCTGATACTTGTACGATGGCACTGGATCCATCGGGCAACGCGTTGGTTATCAATCGTCCAGCCGAAGATCGCTTGCGGCTAAATATCGCGAGAGAGCACTTGGTCTTTCATCCGGAGGAAGCTATTCCTCTGAGTATTACGGGTAAACATCTTGGGTTGGGAAATAACACTCCCTTGAAACTTACCGTAACGTTGCTGAGCGAACCGGGCAGTAAGACACTATTGACCATGCCATTGCAAACGACCACGGATGGTACTGGATCGTTTACCGATTTATCTTCAGAGACCATTTACGCACCTTCTCAGGAAGGCGTTTATCGGTTGGTAGTTCGAGCCGATCCGAAGCGATTGTTAGGAGGTCTTCTCCGAGATGCGGCGGTAACGCGCAGCATGCAATTCGTGGTCGCTGGCGACCAAAGACTTGTGGATGAACCAACGAATTGGCAGGTCGTCGATACATGGGAGCCAGGCAACGGGGATTCGATCATCGAGAACTTCACCGACAACGAAAATACCTCGGAAAGCGATTTGCGTGATCAAGCTTCCAATCGTTCGCGATGGCTGGGTTGGAGGTCTTTCAACAGTCGAGGTTGGTGGACAAGCTTCGGCAGGCAGCCCAAACGCAGCATATCCGAAGCTGGCGTTGTATCACCCTCCGGTGAAGCGATGCTCGCACCGAACGACTGGTATATGATTCCGTTACGAATCGGCAGTCCAGGCAAACCCCATCGACTGGTGATTCAGTATTCTGCGGATCGTCCTATGCGTATGGGCGTCACGCTTTTAGAAACCAACGCCGAGGGACTCTTGGCACCACTGGGAGTGGATGCGAGTGTGGAATTGGACAGCGATGATATTCAAAGCCTAGGAAGCACGCAGGAGCACGAGGTTGTCTTCTGGCCGAAATCGTCAACTGCCAGTTTGCTGATCACGAACCCCGATGCAGACCTACCGTTGCAGGTGCTCGGCTATCGTTTACTGGCCGGTCCCTCTCATCTCAACAAACCCCGTAACACTCTGATCGATGACCCTTCGCTGATAACCTCTGCGGATTCAAAAACCGAGCTTGAAGAGCCGCAGACCGATAGCGAAACAGATCATGCTGGTTCGAATGAATCGCAATCGTCGGCAACATCGTCTCTCTCAGATCAAAATCCTGATCAACTTGTGTCGAATATCAAAAAGGAGAATCTCCCTCCACGTTTAGCAGCGATCTATCTGGATAAACCGCTTCTAGCCGAGTACTTCGGAGGCTCTGAGACAATTGATCCTGCTACAGGGCGTGGCTTGCACGATTGGCAGACGTTTTATCAAGCTTGCCAACATCTAGTGGAATACCTGAGATGGTCCGGACATAACGGTGTTATTTTATTTGTTTCGGGAGAAGGTGGAGCAATCTATCCAGGTGGTCCATTTGGATCTAATTTCAAATTTGATCGCGGAAGATTCTTTAGTGATGGACGCGATGTGATTCCTAAGGATGTTATTGAGCTATTGCTGCGAATGCTCGATCGAGAGGGATTGCATGTTCTCTTAGGATTGCACTTCGATGGTGCTCTTCCTCCAACGTTGACTCGACATCTAAGCGCAGATGAAAATCTAGAATTGATGGACGCAAGCGGACGTGCTTGGTCTCGATCAACGTCTTCGACTTCAAGAACCGCACCGCGTTACAATCCGCTACATGCAACCGTTCAGGGCATCCTCGAGCGCTCTGTTGAAGATCTTCTTCAGCGTTACAGCAAGCACAGCAGTTTCCGTGGTGTTGTCGTGGAAATGGGTGGGGCAGGGCACCTGAGTTTTGCTGGTGATCGCTGGGGATACGATTCGGCGACCATTGATAATTTCTTTCGTTCGCTCGGTGGCCAAGTTCCAGTCGATCCGAAAGAAAAAATCCAGCTTGTACAAACCCGTTACCGTGGCGCTTTTATGCAATGGCGAGCTTCGCAACTCACTCAGTTCATACAGCGACTCGGTCAACGCACTCGCATCAAACGCAATGACCTGCGATTGGTCGTCAGCACTGCTGGCTTAGCAAAGTTACCACCAGGTGAGAACGACTTCCTAGAGTGGTCGGATCTATGGTTGCAACCGGAGTATATTTCATTGAGCCGAGGACTCGACTTATCAGCTCTAAGCAAGATTCAAGAAGTCGATTTATTGCATAGCGATATTCGCTATCCACTTCATCAGTTACCACAGCAGCGTTGGAGCTATGCGGTGCGGGATGTATCTTGGGAATCTCCTCAAGCAACACTTTATCCTCGCGGCGGTTCACTTGTTTTGATTCCACCTGCTGGTCGAAATTGGCCGAGCGTTGAACTTCAGCAACCTCTTGGCCTTAATTCAACCAAGGTGTGGACCTTCCATCAAGCATTTCCGGTTTCAACAACCGGCAGGGCCAGCTGGTCATCGCAGTTACTTGCTCAGGATCGTTGGCTTATGGCTACCGGAGGCTGGGGTCCTAACTTTGGTGCGGAGTCAACGTTGCGAGAATCGATCGGCGTATGGACCGCCTTGCCTCCTATCGTCTTTTCCGACCATCCCGGTCGAGAAGGTCAATCACTTTCTCAAGGAGTCACGATTCGAACCGCAGAGCATGACGGACAAACTTTCATTCAACTGATTAATGCGACCCCATGGAAGCAAAAAGTTACGTTGCAATTTCCCCAAGCGCCCGTTTCCACAAAGGCCCATTGGGTTGGAGAAACTCCGAGTGAGATCCCATCTTCTTGGCTCCGGCAGAGCTCTTGGAGTATTGATTTGGATGCCCATCAATGGAAAGCGATCTGTATTGATTCCCCTAACTATTCGATCGATTCCTGGCAAAACGAAGTTGATTCGTTAGCCATTGAGAAGGCTAAGAATCAATTACTTGAGCTGAGCGAACGAGTTAAAAAACTCCATACAACACAACTTGCTCCGCTACCCTCACTGGTCAATGGCGATTTTGAATTGTTCGATAATGATGGAGTACCTGTGGGATGGACTCGCTCGACACTACCATCTTCGCGTGTCACTCAAAGCGATCAAGCTTATCGCGGCAAGTCATGTATCAAGCTAGAGAATCGTAGCGAAGGGAATGCACCACTGTGGATTCAGAGTTCGCCTATTACTCTGCCACGCACGGGGCGAATGGCCGTGGAGCTTTGGATTCGTCGGGAGGCGGGAACGCCGGAACCACAAGTTCGCCTGAATCTTCTAGGACGTCGATTGGATGGAACACGATTCGAGCGATCGCGTTGGCTTGGACGAAACTCCGGAGATGCTTCGATTCCTGAACGCTGGGAGTCATCCCCTATGGTACTATTGGTATCCGACCTACCGACGGCGGGCATTGATGACTTAAGAGTTGAAATCGATTTGGTTGGAAGCGGAACGATTTACATCGACGAAGTCAAACTATTCGATATCTATCTTCATCCCGATGAACGCAATTTGATTCGCAATCAGATCTTTGCAGCTAGCGAGCCGTTTCGCGACCCTTCTCTGAAAATCAATCTCGATGAAATCGATCGCCTATGGCATGGATATTGGGGTGAATATCTTAGACGTTTTGTTCCGCTGACATCGCTGACATCGGACACAGACCAGGCTAACAACCGACAATCCTCTGATAGTCCGAGCATTGGAAATCAAACTCCATCTAAACCAGAGGTAAGCAATAAACAATCGGGCGAGAAGATTTCGGATACCAATCCAGCATCTACCACACCTGCGTCGCCTGGAATACTTCGTCGCAGACTTAGCAATCTAAGAAATCAGGGATCGACGGTAGACCGCTAATCGATGAGCGATTAAAAAGGGCATCGGTGCAGCCAGCGCGGCTGATGCTCTACTTTGCACAGTGGATTTTACTCATTTCTTTCAATCGCTGCGGCTGGAAAAGTTTCATGACTGATTTGCTCAACTCCTCTAGTAACTCATCTAAGATCGAATGCTGGGTCGCGAGAGACGCAAACCAACTTGCTCAATTAGCTTGCAAGGTTTTACTGCAGACTCTAGCTTCAACGGACGAAGCAGCCAAGCTAGATCGAAATCCAACTCCGTCTCCCTTACCGGCCGTTGCATTATCGGGTGGCACCACACCGAAGAAGCTCTATGAATTCATCACTTTAGTTGAATCGAGTAACCCGATATGGCAACAGGTTGAATGGTTTTGGAGCGATGAGCGCAATGTTCCTTTGGATGATTGCGACAGCAATTACGGCATGGCAAGGCAATATTTTTTGCAGCCTTTGCAAATACCTAATGAGCGAATCCATCCAGTACCCATTCAGATCCAACACCCTGCGAAGGCAGCAGCTGATTACGAAGCTGAGATACGGAAATTGATTCCGGAGACTCGCAAGGGCCAGCCTGTATTTCGCACGATCTTTCTCGGTTTGGGTGATGACGCTCATACAGCATCTTTATTCCCTCATACAGAAGCTCTTAAGGAAAAGACGCTTTCGGTTGTGAGTAACCATGTGCCTAAGTTAGCAACGGATAGGATTACCCTTACAGCTCCGCTGATCAATGCAGCGGACAATGTGATCTTTCTCGTTTCGGGAACGAAAAAAAGAGAGGCTTTGCAACAAATTTGGCATGGCAAAAATGACCCGGAACTTTACCCCGCTCAGTTGATTAAGGGTGCTCGCCGGCTGGTTTGGATTGTTGACAGCGGGGCGATTGGCGAAACGCCCCCACCTGTAAACGCGGTGACTACTGTATTCTGAATAGCGGTATTCTGAATGGCGGTATTCTGAATAGCGACTTTCGTTTCGACTGCCAATCACAATCACGATGCTTGGCAGTCACGGCAAATTTCAGCCCTTCGAGATCACTCACCGAGGATCCGTTCGTGGTTACTGGGAGTCGAGCATTCTTTGCAGACGCTCCAGGGCGACCATCAATCGATGCCACTCGGCAACAACTTCAAACGTTTCGAGACTAAGACAGTCAGGACGATCGAAACCTATTTCACTCAACTTGATTCTCGCATCCAGGACGAGCATGCCTTCGACCATTGCGTTATCGCATTTCTGCTGAGCGGTCAGTTCGACATCATCGTAGATGGGCATAATCTGCTGCATCGCTCGATGCACAACCCAGAGAGCGGCGCGATCCTGGCTTTCAGCATCAATGATTGCGCGAACAGTACCGCTTTAAAACATAAAACTTGGCCATTGAGAACTTCCTTGTGATCCTGGGGGGGTTAGATCCGTTACGGCAAAGGAACGGCTTCGGTTCAGATTAAAACTCTTATCCGGCTACCGCTTCTTTTGTCAGTAATAATGATCGCAACGCCTTGGACACCTTTGGTCAAACCCTGGAACACATCAGAAAAAATAATGCGAATTGCTTGAAAATCGAGGGAAAACAAATCGGGCTAAAGAAATCCGGATGCTGAGCACCGGGGTAATTGACCGTATTTAGTTATCCCCATCAGTGATGCGATTGTTTTCGGTCAACTTGGTAAATCGCCTCAAACCGATTACCGGAAAGAGCTCGGCTGCGAAAAAGAAAGATCCGGTCGCGCACAACAAATCGTCTGGTCCACTTAACTGTAAACCCATTTCCCAAGCTTCAGCGGGATCTTTAGCAATAAGGGGTTGGAAGGAGATTTTTTTACGGTTCTTAGCCGCTAGTTCGCTTGAAACTTCGGCAATGATTTCTTGAAGCTGGTCAATCGCAATCGCGCGCGGGCTCTCCCGATACTGGGTGATAACTAGCAGATCGATCGCTGGAATCAGTTCAAGCAGCATCGCTCGAATATCCTTATCACGACTGGCAGCGAACAGGACTATTTTTCTTGTATTAGGAAAGTAGTCTTTCATCGCTTGGACGAGCGAACGAATCGAAGCTTCATTATGAGCCGTATCGATGATACGTATGGGAGAGGTTCCGACGACTTCGAATCTTCCTCGCGCAATCGCATTTTGCAATCCCTCTCTGATCTGACTCGGATCGATGGACCAGCCGAGTTGTTTTAACCACTGGGCGGCAGTGATTGCTAAAGCTGCATTATCTTTTTGATGACGCCCTGGCATTCCGACAATAACATCTGTAAGAAGCTGAAATGCTTCTCCAGCTTGAGTTTCATAATCGACAAGACTTGTGAGAACACGCCGATGGGCCACCGGGAGTAATCTGTCTGCAATCGGCTGGTCGGCAGAGGCTTGCGTTGATAATGGATTGAGTGTCGCAGTCGGATGTTTCGCCGCGTCTGTTTTCTGTGAGTCCCTTTCCCCCGCGTCTTGATCCACAATACAGTATTTCCAAATCGCTTCAAAATGCTCTCCCAATTGCAGAAAGGGTGCTTGATTTTCTACAGCGACTCGCTGGATGACTTCGCGCGCTTCGGGATGTCGTGCCCCGCAAACCAGAGGAATCTTATGTTTGATGATTCCCGCTTTTTCACCTGCGATCTCTGCAATCGAATTGCCAAGTTGCGCTTGGTGATCAAAACTGATTGATGTAATGATTGTCAGGATTGGAGAGCAGACATTGGTGCTATCGAGCCTACCACCGAGTCCAACTTCGATAACAGCCAAATCAACTTTCTCGGCTTCGAAGTAAAGCCATGCTAGGGCGGTTGAAAGTTCAAAGAAAGTTGCTTGTTCGCCACAATCACTGACCAACTTCTCTTCCGCTTTTTTTAATTGCTCCACTAATTCGATCAATAAATCTGGTTCGCACTGTTTTCCATCGACGGTGAAGCGTTCCTCGATTTTTAGAAAGTGAGGGGAAGTGTACAGGCCGGTTTTGTAGCCTGCTGCGCGAGCGATCGCAGAGAGAAAGGTAGCTGTTGAACCCTTACCCTTGGTACCCGCAATATGAATCGTAGGGAGACGATCCTGAGGATTTCCGAGATACCCGAGCAGCGCCCGCATTCGGTTGAGTTTGTAATGATTCGCCGAGTAGGGTCGATGACCGCTTTTTTCGTAATTCACTCTTCCTAGCAGAAAGTCTAGAGCTGCGTGATAGCGATCGACCTGGTGGGGCGTTTTTTCCACAACGGACTCTCCAACGTGTGCGGACTTTGGTCATCTCCCGCCGATTCGACGGCGAAGAGCTCCCATGACCATTTCCGCGTTATCTTGATTCGCGATCTCAGGATCGAGGTCTTTGCTCTGGACGGGGCACTTTCCTGCTTGAGCCTCCAAGTATCGGGAGGGTTCGGGCAAGCGAAAAGAGGGCAGGGAACAAGGAAACGCTTGAACCCTGCCATCCGAACTCGAAACGGAGTTTCATTATTTTCTAATGAAAAACGGCGGCGAAAAGGGGAAGTTTAACGAACATAGGGGCATCTCACAGGAGATCCCGCTATTTAGGGCGAGGTCGCAGCTTGTCGAAGGTGGTCCCCGCATTTATAGTGCCGCATAGAGTTTTGGCGGAGATAGGCTTGTTTTCTGGTGAACTTTGACCACCTGAATAGCGTATTCACGCCGGACGCGCGCCTAGATTTTTCTCCTCTTTTCTTTTAACGATTTTTTTAGGGCTTAAGCGCCGGAGCTATTTTTCCAATGCAAGCCACTGCCGAGCCTTCCGCAGCCAAATCCGCTTCTACGACGGCTGCTGAACCCGTTATCGAGACCCGAAACCTTGGGAAGATTTATCGTGACTTCTGGGGTCGAAAGAAAGTTTACGCCCTCAAGTCCCTTGATATCGAAGTTCGCCAAGGTGAAATCTTCGGTCTGCTGGGCCCTAACGGTTCAGGCAAATCGACGACCATCAAACTGATCCTTGGATTGTTATTTCCAACCGCTGGTCGAGCGTTCGTGTTTGGAAAGGATTCGACGGATGTTCGCAAGAATGAACGCGTTGGATATCTGCCCGAAGAATCCTACCTCTACAAATTTCTCAACGCAGAAGAGACGCTCGATTTTTACGGACGACTCTTCGAAATGCCCGCCGCTGAGAGAAAGGAAAGAACGGAACGATTGATCCAAATGGTGGGGCTCGAAAAAGCGAGACGCCGCCAATTGCGCGAGTACTCCAAAGGTATGACACGCCGTATCGGCTTGGCCCAAGCCCTTATCAACGAACCTGATCTTTTGGTTTTGGACGAACCCACCACGGGCTTGGATCCGATCGGCAGCCGAGAGATGAAAGATCTTATCCTGAAACTGCGCGAAGAAGGTAAAACGATCTTGCTCTGCAGCCATCAACTAGCCGACGTGCAAGACGTTTGCGATCGCGTGGCCATTCTTCATCAAGGCGAACTGAAGGAACTTGGCCGCGTCGACAGCCTTTTGAAAGTGCGAGACGTAACGGAAGTGCACGCCAAAGGCCTCAGCGATGCCGCTAAGAAAGAAATCCAAGAAGTCATCAAGCGACACGGAGGAGAATTGCTTTCCCTGGACAACCCAACCACGACGATGGAGGAATTGTTCCTCGATATCGTTCGTCAAAGCGAACATCGTCCTGGTCATCGTTCCATCGAAAAGTAACCATTCCACCGGAATGCTACCGAACTAACTCTTCGGTAACTATTCACGGAACCTATTGATTCGACATTCGACTAATCCCGTTTACCGCACAAATATTTAGATCGTCTTTTCTGACGCCGGATACGCAATGCAAATCGACGCCGACCAAATGCTGACCTATATGGACTGGCTAGTCCAAACGGGCTTTTTGCAGGGCTCATTGTTAGCCGTCATGCTCGCTTTTCTCGGGTTTGTCGTCTGCTACCTCGTTGCGCTAGCACGCTACGGACCTACCGAAGGTTTTTACGTCGTGGCCGAAGTGATCTCGAAGTTTTTCCGAGAAGATCTACCGGGCACTTCGTTGCGCAGAGTTCTGGCAATCGCCCGCTTAGCTGTTCAGGAAGCAGTGCGACGACGCGTACTCGCGGTCTTCGCTGTTTTCGTAATCGGATTATTGTTTGCCGGCTGGTACTTGGATCCATCGGCTGATGACCCAGCCAAGCTATATATCAGCTTCGTCATGACGTCGATCAATTACATGATGATTCTTCTAGGCTTGTTTCTGGCGAGTTTCAGCTTGCCAGCAGACATCAAGAACAGAACCATCTACACGATTGTTACCAAACCGGTTCGTCCCACCGAAATCGTTCTTGGCAGAATCGTTGGGTTCACAGCTGTCGGGAGCGTTCTGCTTCTGGCAATGGGAATTCTCAGCTTTGTGTTCGTCGTTCGTGGTATACGACACGATCACGAAATCTCGACCATCGACGCAGAGGGACGCAAAGGTAAGTCCACCTACGATGCACGACATACCCATAACGTCACGATGACCAGCAATGGGGAAGGTGTTACCGATCAGGTGAAAGGTCACAGCCACACGGTGACGGTCAAAGAGACCGCCGATGGTAAAAAGATCTATACCTTCGGTCCACCCGAAGGGGCTCTCCAAGCACGCATTCCAGTCTATGGCCTGTTGCGATTTACCAAACGCGATGGAAAGGATGGAGATGGTATCAATGTCGGATACGAGAATACTTATCGAAAGTATATCGAAGGTGCGTCGCTCGCTTCCGCTATTTGGACCTTCGACAACGTGACAGCTTCTCGTTTCGGCGACAAACTGAATTTGGAAATGACGATTACCGCTTATCGAACTTACAAAGGGGACATCGAAACCGGCGTGCGTGGAAACGTCATTTTGAGAAGCCCCGATGGTAAGGTCGAAAGCGATCGCGTTCCATTCATCATTCAGGAATACCAAGTGGACCAGATGGAATTCCCTTCGAAACTCAAGGGTTTTCGTGATGGTCAACCACAAGAACTCGATCTCTTCAAAGACATTGTTCAGGACGGAAAGCTTGAAGTCATCATTCGCTGCAACGACCAAGGCCAGTACTTTGGAATGGCACCGGCGGATCTTTATTTGAAAGCCGGCAGCGCCCCATTCGCTTGGAATTTCTTCAAGGGATTCTTGGGGATCTGGTTCCAAATGATCATCGTTATTGCTTTCGGCGTGATGTTCAGCACCTTCCTAACGGGACCGGTCGCTATGATCAGCACGATAGCTGCACTCGTACTTGGCTTTTTTGGTTCTCTAGCCGGCGATGCGCTCAAGGGTGATTTAGCAGGTGGTGGACCCATTGAATCGTCGATTCGTATGGTGACACAGGCCAGCCAAACCGTCCCACTAGACTTGGGTTCGCCCTTTATTGAAGAGGCGATTCGTCGCGTGGACCAAACGCTGCTGCTGGGAATGACCGCTATGACAAGCGCACTTCCCAACTTCCAATCGCTGAATACCTCAGACTTTGTTGCTTACGGGATCAACATTTTTGGTGGTCTCGTTGCGCGGCACGGTACAATTACAGTTGGTTATCTCATACTGACTACCATTATCGGATACTTCTTCTTGAAGACACGGGAGTTTGCCGCGTGAACCTAGCAAGCTATCGTCGAAAGCTTATTTATATTGGGGCGATTGTTGCCATCCTTATTCCGCTTTATCTGCTAGGGCAACCAGCAGTAACGAGGGATAACAAACAAACTTCTGCTGGAGGAACACTCGCGCAGATCAGGCAGAAATACGACCTTGGCCAAGCTGACCTTGGCAAACTGGATCCCGCTAGTGAATCAGCGCGATTAGCAACTCTAGGCCTTCGTGGAGTTGCTACGTCCGTCTTGTGGCACAAAGCGAACGTTTACAAAAACGAAATGAATTGGGACCGCTTCTCTGCATCCTTAAATCAGATTGCATTGCTGCAACCACACTTCATAAAGGTCTGGGAATTCCAAGCTCACAATTTGGCCTACAACGTTTCTGTCGAATTCGACGATTACCGACAGCGATACGCTTGGGTTCGTCGAGGCATGGACTATTTGACCAAGGGCATTGAATACAATCGTCGAGATGCGAACTTGCCTTGGTTCCAAGGAATGTTCTTTGGCCAAAAGCTCGGCAAATCGGACGAGAAAAAGCAGTTCCGCAAGATCTTTACCGCCGACAGCGACTTTCACAATGAACTGGTCGAGCAAGGCTTTAACGTGCGACAGGAAGATGCACTTGGACCAGATCGACAGCCCGACAATTGGCTTGTCGGTCGCCTCTGGTACAAACGTGCAGAAAGCGTGGTCGAGTCAGGAACACTTCTGGCCAACGGTATGCGAAAGAGCCCTTTGCATTTCTTCAGTTCCGCTCCACTGGCACTGATGAGTTTCTGCGAAGCGATTGAGAGCGATGGTATTCTCGATGAACGAGCCCGCTTCGCTTGGCAACGATCCGGATTATCTTGGTCCGATTTCGGCGATCGCGAAATTCCAACAACTTGGGGACACAACATTCGCCTCAATGACATTGAAGAAAGCGGTGCTCGTGTCGGCGAGTATGAAAAGCAGTTTAGAGACTTCGTTGGCGATGTTTACCAAAAGACTATCGATGCTCGCATGGCTAAGCTGACGCAAGAACAAAGAGCGGCCCTGGATATTCCTCCAGAAAGACGGACCGAGCAGCAACAGGTTTTGTATTCAGAAGCTCGCCAAATCACCACGCCTGAACTGACCGACATTGCTAAAGAAATGCCTCCTGAAAAGAGAATCGAGGCGTTGCAACTGGCAGCGAAAGTGCAATCGGAAATTGCAATCCGCGATCACGTTGACCAATATCGCAGTCAAGTGAACTTCAACTATTGGGATACGCGTTGCAAAGCAGAGCAATCCGATGACGCGATCACGGCTCGTCAGTATCTATTCCAAGCGGAAAGCTTGTGGAATGACGATGTCGACGAAGCGATCAAGAAGTATGACCAGGCTTGGATCTATTGGGATAAACTTTTTGATAAGTATCCCTTGCTCATGATCGACGAAGGTGCCGACGACGTCATGGATGCTATCACGCGATATCGTCGTGTGATCGACAGCGATTTGCCGGAAGATTTCGTGCTGAAGGATTTCTTGGAATTTCGAGCGAAGTACGACGAAGGTGGAGCTGACCTTGGCATGCTTCTCGATATGGCAAAGAGAACCGTGGAAGGTAAGGAAGTTGACCCCAACATGTACGTCAAGCCGCTTGAAGGAGAGACGCCTGCTGAGGGTTCCAAAGATAGCAAGCCTGCTACACCACCGGCGGCAGTTGAGCTTCCCGATGATGGATCTCCTCCTGCTCCAGCGGTAGATTCCGAGCCTAAGTAGTCCCCACTTCTCCTTTGCGAGAAACAACGACCAGCAGAGCGTCTCCTTTGGGGACGCTCTTTTTTTTGATGATCCGCCGATATTGCTAATTACAGCGTCTTTTGGAGACGCTCTTTAGTTGACTTCAAGCCAACCTTTACAAATTTCAGCCAGGAACAACTGGCGGTTTAGGGGCGAAGCCCCCGAGGAAAACCGATCTTTTTCTATTCCTCGCTCCATCCACCTTAAGATCTGGTCCCGAATATCGAATCGGGAATACCCTCTTGGACGAGTTCCGCTAAGATATGGGTATGGGAATCTACGATCGAGAATATTACAGCGACGAGCAATCGAATTGGAGCGGAGGTCCGTTGTGGAATCAGCGGATGGTCGTAACCAATTTGGTATTGCTTAACGTCGCTTTCTTTCTGGTCAACTTTCTTCTCGGTGGCCGGGAAAATGTGATCACAACGGCGATGGAACTAAAGGGTGAGAATCTAGCTCAACCTTGGTTTTGGTGGCATGTGCTTTCGTACGCTTTTGCACACGCTCCGGACAATCCTTGGCATTTGTTTTGGAACATGTTCGGACTTTGGATGCTGGGTAGAACGGTCGAGATGCACTATGGTCGCAGCGAGTTCTTGCGTATTTATTTAGCCGCTGCGATTCTCGGTGGCTTGGTCTTTATGATTCGCGCATTTCTTACAAACTCCACCTCACCGGTAATCGGTGCATCGGGTGCGGTAATCTGCATCGAGATGCTTTTTGTCCTGCTTAATCCCAAAGCTACCCTGATGCTTTACGGCGTGCTTCCTCTACCCGCATGGGTCTTTGGTGCTTTCTTGATTGGAGCTAATCTTTTAGGCGGTGATAAAAATACCGCGTACGACGTGCATATTGCGGGCCTCGTCTTTGCCTTTGCCTATTTCCTGCTCCAATGGAACCTGGGTAACTGGTTCGGCTCTTGGAATTGGAGCAATCTAAAGCGAAAATGGTCAGGGCCTCGCCTTCGTGTTCATCGACCAGACAGCATGGTAGCCGACGAGCAAGAAGCCGATCGTATCCTCCAAAAAATCTTCGAGAAAGGACAGGACAGCCTTACGACGAAGGAACGCCGATTTATGGAAAAATACAGTTTGCGTAAGCGACAGCAACAACAAGATAAGTAATCGCCTCTATCTCCATTCATTGTAAATTTTAAAACTTTATGAATGCACCTGCCAACGAAAACAGTTTCCCCACTTTGCGTGATCACATTGCTGGAATCTCTATTCGCGATATCGCAAAGAAATTCGGAACACCGACCTATGTCTATGATGCGAATACTATCGCGCAGAAAGTGAAAGACTTAGCCCAATTCGATGTGATTCGATATGCTCAAAAAGCTTGCTCTAATATCGCCATCCTCGATCGACTGCGACGTCTTGGTGTGACCGTTGATGCTGTAAGTGCTGGCGAAATTTTGCGGGCTTTCAAGGCTGGCTATCAACCTCACGGCAAACCGCATCCGGTTGTTTACACCGCAGATATTTTTGATCATGCCGCTTTGGATCTGATCGCCAAACATCGACTGCATGTCAACATCGGCTCACCTGACATGATCGATCAGTTGGGAGAAGCAGTACCTGGCAGCGATATCACCCTGCGTATTAATCCAGGCTTTGGGCATGGACATAGCCGTAAGACCAACACCGGCGGCTCTGGATCCAAGCATGGTATTTGGCACGAAGAAGTTGACTCGTGCCTTGTACGGGCCGATCGATACGGACTGACCGTGACCGGTCTACATATGCATATCGGCTCGGGTACCGACTTGGAGCATCTCGCTTCGGTCTGTGGAGCGCTCGAGAAAACTGCGAAAAGTGTAGGCCGCACTATCACGACCATCAGCGCGGGAGGTGGCTTGCCGGTCCCATATCGTGTTGGTCAAAGCTATGTGGACATCGATCAATATTTCAAACTCTGGGACACAACTCGCCAACGATTGCAGAATGATTTTGGACATGCTATCTCACTGGAAATCGAACCCGGAAGATACCTCGTCGCCGAAAGCGGCTTTTTGATCGCTGAGATCCGCGCAATTAAAGCGATGGGTGAAAATACCTATTACTTGGTCGATGCCGGCTTTAACGATCTGGCCCGCCCCATTCTCTATGGCGCTTACCATCCGATCTCGATTGCCGCTCGCGATGGACGAAAAATTCAAGGTCAACGCGATGTCGTTATCGGTGGGCCACTTTGCGAGTCGGGAGATATCTTCACTCAGGATGAAGGTGGCTATGTTTCCTGCCGATCCCTGCCAAACGCTCAGATCGGCGACTATCTGATTTTGGAAGTTGCCGGTGCTTATGGATTCGTTATGGCGAGCAACTACAACAGCAAATTCCGCGCTCCGGAAGTGCTAATCGAAAACAATTCTCTGCTGGAAATCAGAAGGCGAGAAACGTTTGAAGATTTAGTCGCTGCTGAATCGATCCATCCTCCTGTTTCTTGATAGTTATCGCATCTCGTTTAGTACTAAAGCGGCAAATAGCTTTTTGGACTGGATTGAATTCTCGAAACAAAAAGATTTAGTGAATCAGATTTGACGAACAGAATTTATCAGGAGCTCCAACCTATGAAAAACTCTCTATGCCTTGGTCTCCTGATTTCACTTGTTGCGAGCAATCTGCTGCGCGGTGAAGATTGGCCTCAGTGGCAAGGCTCGCAGCGTGATGGTGTCATCCGTGAAAAGGGCTTGATCAAAGAGATTCCCCCAACGGGACTTAAAGTACGTTGGCGCAAAGAGATTGCCGGAGGCTATTCTGGCCCCGCGGTGGCCGATCAACGAGTCTATGTGACTGACTATGTACGCTCTTCAGGCGATCCATCGAACGATCCGGGAGGACGTCGCGAATTGGTTGGCCAAGAGAGAATTCACTGCTTTGATGCTCAAAGCGGTGAACTGTTGTGGTCGCATGCGTATGCTTGCCAATATAACATTTCATATCCTGCCGGCCCGCGAGCTACACCTACGATTGCAGATGGTGTCGTCATCTCGCTCGGTGCCGAAGGAGATCTAGTTTGCCTGGATGCCAAAGATGGATCGCTGCGATGGCAAAAATCTTTGAAGCAAACTTATAAAACCGAGACGCCTATTTGGGGCTACAGCGCTCCGCCTCTAGTCATCGATGGCCTCGTCATCACGCTGGCTGGTGGTGAAGGAAGCGTTGTTGTCGCCTTGGATCTGAAAACGGGTGAGGAGAAATGGCGAGCATTGTCTGCCACGGAGATCGGCTATTGCCCACCAACTCTACTGGAAAGAAATGGTACTCGACAACTTTTGATATGGACCGCTGATGAACTTTGCAGCCTGGAACCGAAAAGCGGCTCAGTCAATTGGCAGCTTCCACTGAAACCTAGATACGGTATGTCCATTGCGGCTCCCCGCGTTGAAGGAGACTTCCTCTACGCTAGTGGTATCGGCGATACGGGCGCTATGTACAAGCTTTCTGCGGGTAAGGAACCTCCTACATTGCTCTGGAAAGGGAAGCCGAAGATGGCTTTGTATAGTGCCAACGCGACGCCAGTTTTCGTCGATGGGATGGTTTACGGTGCCGACTGCCAAGTAGGATCCTTCGTTGCATTCAAAGCTGAAGATGGAACTCGAGCGTGGGAAACCTTTTCGCCAACGACAGGTAAGCCGGGACGCGCCAGTCACGGAACGGCGTTCGTTAATCGTTTTGAAGATCGATTCTACGTGTTCACCGAGACGGGCGACTTCGTGATCGCTCAACTGAGCCCCGAGAAATACACCGAAATCAGTCGCTTTCATGTTCTAGAGCCCACCGGGGAATGTTTCGGCCGCAACGTTGTTTGGGCCTATCCTGCCTACGCCAATGGCTCGCTCGTTGTAAGAAACGACCGAGAAATTGTCTCCATTGACATTTCCGCTAGCGGAAAATAGGCAAACCAGAGAAAATGATTCAGCAATAGCGGATCTTCCTTGAAATCCGAAGGCTCTAATCTTGCTGCCTGGGTATAGCCGAAGCAGACAGGGGTTAACGCGCGGAGATTGCGGCGGCGATCGTCTTTCTAGGCACGAAAGATGGCTCCGGATTCGCTTCCAGACTCCAGCTCCAGGTTTTCTTCAGGCACGAGCAACAATCAGGTCCATGCCATGGCATCCGATGTACGACTGAAAGAGCAGTTACCGAGAATCACTGACATGATCGTGGGTACCTATACCCCGGAAGATCGTATCAATCATCTCGGTCATTGTCCCCTTCCGAAATACGATGTCGTGATTTCGATTCTCGAAGATTTGAAGGACATTCTTTACCCAGGGTACCGACGTCGCGAAGGATTGCACATTGGCAATGTGACTTATCATGTAGGAAATCTTATCGATAACCTACATGACAAGCTGACCATGCAGATCGCTCGAGCGTTACATCACGAAGACAGAGTTCAGCAACGTAGCAGCGACTGCACCGAACCGATCGACTACGAAGCAAAAGGACAGGCTATTGCGATCGCGATGCTAGAACGTATTCCCAAACTTAGGTCGATCTTAGCGACCGATGTTGAAGCGGCTTTCGAAGGGGATCCCGCCGTCAGCAATCGCGACGAAATTATTTTCTGCTATCCAGGTCTAGAAGCGATTACGATTTATCGAATCGCTCACGAACTTAGAAGGCTTTCCGTCCCATTCATCCCGCGAATGATGACTGAATGGGCCCATAAACAAACTGGTATCGATATCCATCCCGGCGCAACGATCGGAGAATTCTTCTTTATCGATCACGGGACTGGTGTTGTGATTGGAGAGACCGTGGAGATCGGTCGTCAGGTAAAAATCTATCAAGGTGTAACCCTTGGCGCGTTGAGCTTCCCAACAGATTCCGATGGAAATATCATCCGCGGTCATAAGCGTCATCCCACGATCGAGGATCGTGTCGTCGTTTACGCGAACGCAACGATTCTGGGCGGCAAGACCGTGATCGGCGCAGACAGTGTGATCGGCTCAAGCGTTTGGATCACCAGCAGCGTCGCTCCAAAAACAACTGTAACGCTCGAAAAGCCAAAGTTGCGTATACGATCTGGTATCCCCGACGAACTGATGCCTGAACTGAACTACCAAATCTGATTCCTAAAGCAATTGCGTAACGATATCTCGATCATCCTGAAGAACGATCGCTTTACTGCGCGCATAACACACGCGTGAACAAGGTGGTCGCAGGATGTTACTGATTTCAGCCGATTACTTTTCGTCCGCTGACTCTTTTGAAAATTCATCGCGGCTTCGCAGCTGGAAAAACAAAGCTCGCTTCTGATCAGGCAGTGCGTAATCGAAGCCTAGTTTACGCAAGAAGTGCTCCGATGAGCTGATCGCCATCACTTCCATGATTCCCTTTTCGCGAGCTCTTTGTACACAGAGCGCAACGAGCTCCGACCCAATACCTTGTCCCTGATATCCTTCCTCAACAGCCAAACATTGGATCTCACCGAGTTTCCTGGAGTAAATTTCTACAGCTGAGAAACCTACTACTTTTTCGTCTACCGTAGCGACAAAGCCGTTGGAAACTAGCATCGCCAACTCTTGCCGAGTACGCCGAAGCAATTTTTTTTGAGCGACGTACGAGTCGAGCAATTCCTGAATTGCAGGAATATCTTCGTCGAGCGCGGGTCGAAAATCGATTTCGTAACTAGGTTCCGTCTCATCAGCTTTGGGATTATTCAATGGAGTCGCGCTCTCGATTGCCACATTTTCCAATAGATAAAACAAACGACTTGATTTGCTATGCCTGAATTCTACTTCAGATCCGATTATTTCCGAAGCTCACAGCTTCGAACAGCCCAGATTCTTTAATTCAGACGACAGAGGTCCACGTTTCCATTATTGTTCTAGCGAGCCAATCTCTTTGTTCAGCGAACTCCATGCCAACGATGCGACAGATGATCTGTTCGTTTAGTCATTCCTTTCGCATCTTGTCGGACGCTTGGACGAAAAGGTGACCTATGATTGCCTTCTAACGATTCATTGTCCAATACTCAAACATACGTCGATAAAGTCCGAAGCCTTTCTCTAATTGATCTAGCGCAATCCATTCATCGCTGCGATGCGCTTGCTCAATACTTCCTGGCCCGCAAACTACCATATCTTTTAATCGGCGGAGTACGCCTCCATCGGTTGCATAACATACTACTTCAGATCGCTCAACGCCCGCTAGTTTCTTCACTTGCTGCAAGAACATCGAGTCGGGATCAACCCACAACGGATCGATCGTATAGCGAACAACGAATTCCAATTGGTAAGTTTCTGCAAACTTTCTAACTTGCTCGATCAAGCCATCCAGAGGCACATTGGGCATCGCCCTGAGAAACCAAATTGCTTTTGCAAGACTCGTGGTAACGTTGGTTGCCAACGGTTGATTGATAATAACGAGATTGCCTGAGAGCGTGGGAGGATCGAACTGATCGTTATGCCAGACTTTATCCTGTTCTGTTTGTCGCTGTAATTCACGAATCTGCGCTAACATTGGAATAAGATTCCAATTGGCATTAATGCCATCCGCTGTGCTGCTATGCGCACTGCGACCGTGACTGATAATTTCCATTCGGCAAACGCCCTTGTGAGCGTGCACCACCTTCAGCTCTGTTGGTTCTCCAATAATTCCGACGGTTTTGTCTTTGACCATCTCCTCAAACATCCTAGATGATCGATCAATCTGCCGCGCACCCATCATTCCCACTTCTTCATCGGCTGAGCAGACGATGTAAAGAGGCTCGGTCTGTTGCGCTGCATCGACCGCTTCTGCGGCAGCTAGCGCGCAAGCAAGTGAGCCTTTCATATCGCAGCTGCCCCGGCCCCAGAGCCGGCCATCACGAACGGTTGGCTGGAAAGGACCACAGAAAGACACAGACCAATCATCGGCAGGCACCACATCGTTGTGCGCGAAATAGGCAACACCGCCGCGTCCAGGGCCGCGTTTGCCTAAGAGATTTACTTTTCTTACACCCGCTTCGTCGATGTACTCTAATCGCTCTACTTCGAAATGAAGCTTCCGCAATTGCATCTCGACGTAATCGCTCACCGCAACATTGGAGTTTCGGCTCACCGAATCGAAAGCCACCAGATCTTGAGCGTAATTTAAGACTTCCATGAGAATTCTGATTCAATCCAGAGGATGCGGAGCCAGAGAAACCAATGTTTTGAGAACAGCCACTTAGACCTCCCTCATTAGCCTGCCGATCGAATTATAGCTGACCGAACCTGTGGTAGCTGAATTCTTTTTTGGAGCATCGATGGAGTCACGAAAACGAAGAAAAGACGCGAAATTCCCTTTGCCTAGACCCCCATTTTCAGGGTGAGCCGTCGCAACTTAATGAACGTCTCTAATACAAACCACAGCAGAGGGAGACCACCACTCGATTCGTGGATCGCTGACGATAAGGGTGCGACCGATAATACCTTTTGGTCAACGGCTTTGCTTGGTATGCTTCCATATAGAGGATCTAGCGTAATCCTGAGGTACGGCTCTCAGTGGTCGTTTGCTAAATTGCGTTGTGAAATCTAAGCCGAACCATCGCTCTTTGGAATAGTAGCTTCATGAACACGGAAATGCGAAATACGGTAGCCTTGATTCTCGGTGGTGGTCGAGGAACTCGACTTTATCCACTCACCAAAATTCGCTCTAAACCTGCAGTTCCACTCGCAGCGAAATATCGTTTGATCGATATTCCTATCTCCAACTGCATCAACAGTGGTGTCAATCGCATTTATGTTCTAACGCAATTCCTATCGGTTAGTCTTCACGCACACATTCGACAGACCTATCGCTTCGATCATTTCAGCGGTGGATTTGTTGAGCTTCTAGCGGCTCAGCAAACTATGGAAGGTGGAACCGATTGGTATCAAGGAACCGCAGATGCGGTTCGTAAAAATCTTAAATACTTCGATCAGAAAGATCTCAAGTACGTTTTGATTCTCTCCGGTGACCAGCTTTATCGGATGGATTACGAAGACATGATGCGCACTCACTTGGAATCCAAAGCTGATGTAACGATTGCAGCGATACCAGTGCATCGCAATCAAGCGAAGAGCCTCGGTGTGATGCGATGTGACGATACAGGTCGTGTCTTAGGCTTTTTGGAAAAGCCTCAAACCGACGATGAGTTGAATATGGTACGCACGGATCCCGCTTGGATTGAATCCCAGGGAATCCAAGCAGCTGGCCGCGACTGTTTGGCAAGCATGGGTCTTTATATCTTTAATCAGCAGTTACTGTTTGATGTTCTTACCAAAACCAATTACGAAGATTTCGGCAAAGAAGTATTTCCAGCTGCTGTAAGATCTCGCCGCGTCCAGGTTCACTTGTTTGATGATTACTGGGAGGACATTGGAACGATTCGCGCGTTTTACGATGCGAACCTCAGTTTGACCAAACCCAATCCTCCATTCAATTTTGCCTGTCCCGATGCTCCCGTTTATTCACGAGCCCGTTACCTTCCACCCTCACTTTTTGAAGGTGCGCAGATTACGGACAGCCTAATCGCGGATGGATGCCGCATCGGAAAGGGTGCTGTTATCGAAAACAGCATCATTGGATTGCGCTGTATCATCGGCGAAGGAGTAACCATTCGAAATAGTATCTTGATGGGTGCAGACTATTTAGAATCGGCAGATGAAATCGCTGCGAACAAGTTAGCTGGACGCCCATCGGTCGGAATAGGAAGTGGAAGCTGGATCGAAGGTGCGATCTTGGACAAAAACTGCCGCGTTGGTCGGCATGTTCAAGTCGTCAATCGAGCGGGCGTGACGGACTGCGATGATTATGAACCATGTTACATACGCGATGCCATTCCGATCGTCGTCAAAGACGCAACGCTGCCCGATGGCTGGACCATTCCACTGAGAAAGAGCTGAGAGAAGTAGCTTTAAAGAAGTCCAATTGCCTAGCGAGCGAAAGCTTTTAAATCACGATAGATTCGCGGTGCTAGGCAACTACTTTATGGTCAACGTGAACTTCGAAGCTTTCGCGGAGAATGTACTTCCGGGCGACCTAACTAAACTTTGGATCTCGTTTTTCGACAAACGACTTCAGTCCCTCGGAAGCAGCTTCGGTGGTACAAGCAGTTGCGGCAATCGCCGCACCTCCGGCAAGCCAAGTCATTAATTGTTCCCCGATGACTTCATTCAAGAGTCGCTTAGTGAGCAGTTGCGACTCTGGCGCACAGGCAGATAACTTCTCTCCCCACTGCTGAGCTCGCACCCAGACCATATCGGGCTCCACCAAATGATGGGCTAGGCCTAAGCGATAAGCTTCCTGCGAATCGATCGAATCGTCACCTAGCAGCAACCGGGAGGCTGTGGCAGCTCCCACACGAAACGCCAGCAGAGGAGCGACTAAACCAGAGACGAGCCCTCGACGTGGAGCGGGCAAACCGAACTGGAGACGATGTGAGCCGACAACTAAATCACAAGCCAATACTAGTCCGAACCCAATCCCCAAAGCTTGTCCATCGACAGCTGCGATCAATGGCTTTGGAAAACGAAGCATCGTTTCGATCAATTCTCGAAACTCGTTCATATCCTCATGCCACTGCTGCAAAGCTTGACGGGAATCAAGCGTTTCGTGCCACTCTTGCAAATCGGCTCCTGAGCAGAACGTTGATCCTGCAGCGGTCAAAATCACGGACCTAATTTTTTTCTCTTGATGCAAGTCGCTTAACGCATCGCTAATCCTCCCAAGCATCTCTCGGGAAATCGCATTGCAACGCTTGGAGCGATCAAGAATGATCGTGGCAACGGAACCCGCTGCTTTAACCTGCAACATAATCCTCACCTCGAAGATAGTGAGCCGCCTCGACAGAGAAATAGGACAAAACCATATTTGCTCCAGCGCGGCGCATGGCCATGAGGCTTTCTAAAACAACGCTTCGTCGATCGAGCCATCCATTATTGGCGGCAGCAGCAATCATCGCATACTCACCACTGACTTGATAAACGGCGATCGGAACTGCAAATGTATCCTTGATACGGCGAACGATATCCAGGTAGGGCATACCTGGTTTTACCATCACAATGTCCGCACCTTCCTGCAGATCCAACCCCACTTCATGTAATGCCTCATCACTAGAAGCTGGGTCCATTTGATACGTTTTCTTAGTAGCCTTCCCCAAGCTTGAGGCCGAACCTACTGCATCGCGAAAAGGTCCGTAGAACGCGGAAGCGTACTTAGCTGCATAGGACATCAACAAAACTTCATGGAAACCGGAATCGTCAAGAGCATTTCGGATTGCGCCAATGCGGCCATCCATCATATCTGAGGGGGCGATGATAGATGCGCCGGCCTCGGATTGCACAATCGCTTGTCGACATAGAATATCAAGCGTCTGGTCGTTCACGACATAATCGTCTTGTACCAATCCATCATGACCATGGGTCGTGTATGGATCCAGCGCCACATCAGCAACGATACCGACACTATCACCATAGGCATCTCGGATCGCTCGCATTGCGGTGCATATCAAATTGCCAGGATTGGTCGCCTCTGCAGCATCGATACTTTTCTTTTCCGAAGGTGTCTTCGGGAAAAGAGCGATCGCTGGAATTCCCAATTCAATCGCTCGACCAACCTCTTTGACGCACTGATCAACGCTGTATCGCATCACACCGGGCATCGAAGGAATCGGCTCACGTAACTCTTGGCCCTCTCGAATGAAAAGAGGCCAAATCAAGTGGTCGACACCGAGGGTGTTCTCGCGAACCATTCTGCGAATCCAATCATGACGACGGTTACGTCGCATGCGTGTGGCAGGAAATGGACCGCGTATTGGAATAGCCGGTTGATTCATGATTACATTCCTTCTCCAAGCAAATCGTACCGCAAAACGGTCCTCACCGACGCCTGAAGGAATGCAGTTTCCCAAAACACAACAACCAAGCTGCATCCAGATCGATGGTGGACTTTAATTAGGATACTCGGAAAGCGTCACGAGCACACGGTAGGATTGACCCTTCCTAATAATCACCATCTCAACTTCCTTGTTGACCGGCATCAGACCTGCCGTCTGAAGAAGATGCCCATCATTTTCGATTGCTGTCCCATCAAACTCGACCACCACATCACCATGCTGAAGCCCCGCTTTGGCAGAAGGCGATTCAGGCTTAACGGCCTTGATTAACGCTCCTCGAGGTGACTGAAGCCCCAGTTGCTTTGCCTTGGCCATATCAAATGTGCCATCCAGTTGCACCCCGAGATAGGCTCTCGGCAGTTTGCCGTTGGCGATTAACTGCTCAGCAACTAGCGTTGCCATTTTGATTGGAATAGAGAAACCGATCCCCTCATTGCCACCGGAGTTGCTCGCGATCGCGGTGTTGACACCGATGACCTCCCCACGAAGATTCAGCAGCGGCCCACCACTATTGCCCGGGTTGATAGCTGCATCGGTTTGAAAGAAATCCTGAATCTCTATCTCGCGAGCACCTAGCTCAAGATTGCGTCTTCCCTTCGCGCTGATGATGCCATAGGAAACTGAATAGCTCAGACCGAAAGGGCTGCCAACAGCTAAAACAAAATCACCGATATCGACTCGGTTACTGTCTCCAACACGGGCTGGCACTAATCCTTCGCTTTCCGGTAATCGCATTACGGCGATGTCGGTCGATGGATCCGACCAAATCTGCTCAGGTTGCAACAATCGCCCATCGAGTAGATTGAGTTTGATCGAGTTCAATTGTGCAGGATGAACAACGTGGCGGTTCGTGAGCACATAATAAGTGCCCCCAATGTCTAAGATGACACCAGCTCCAGCTTCTTGGATTCGCGAAGCAGCAAACCCAGGCCCAGGTGGACTGGTCTTGGACGCTTCGATATGAACGATGCTTGGCGATACTAACTTTACAACTCGCTTTAGCAAACCTAATTGGCGCTCCAGCAAATCTACTTCAGCCCCCAGAGCGCGATACTCCGCCTCTCGAGTATCTTCGATCGAGGAATCTTCAGGCTGCGAATAGTTGGAACTATCAAGTGGGATTGCAATGAACCGAGAGCCATCGCTAGCTTCTTGGGCGTTTGCATCAGAAGCAAAACTCAAGAGGACTGCGGAAAACATCAAGCAAAGAATGATGAGAGGCCAACCGATCGTGTTAGCACGAGCGTTGCGGGAAGCTTGAATTGAAGGCGTGTTCAACGTGAGGGAATACTCGTTTGGAGAGTTCTTGTTAACCATTTCTCCGTTTCTCTCGACGCGCATCACCAACTCCTTCGCCTACCTCTAAGGATATCTGTGGCACGATTCCATTCGTGTGCCAAGCTGTAACTCACAGCAGGCGATTGATTCAATCTTCCATGACACATCGTGAAAAAAGTTGCTGACTGCAGAGTCGACAGTAGTTCGACGATCAACAGAACTTCACCCCGATGATCCTGTATCGAAATTCGGCAGGAGAGCTAAGTGAGTTAAAGAAACTCAGGAGGTGGAAGCAAGAGAGAAAGAACGCCGGGCGGGGCAAACCGATTGTTCGGAATATGCGATGCCCGGCTCTATTTAACGGTGATACGAAATTAATCGAGTGATACGCGACTTTCAGAACGACCGTATCCCCACTGACTGCCAGATCGTTTTTCGCTTTCACGCTGACATTCGATACACATGGTCACAAATGGCAAGGCTTGCAAACGGCTTAGTGGAATGGCTTTCTCGCACGCCTCGCAAACCCCATAATTACCGCTCTTCATACGATCGAGAGCCTGATCGATTTGGGACAATTCTCGCGTTTCGACTTCCACCAACTGCGAACTGATTTCGTCGTTGGCGTTATCGAGGGCAGCATCGAAAACATCGCTGTACGCTTCGTTCTTCAGTTCGTTCAGCAAGCTCAAGTCACCCATCAATGCAGCACGCAGTGCTTCACGACGTCCAATAAGTACCTGCCGAAGTTTGCTTAGGGCTTCTTTCCGAGCCATCGCTACACCTTTTTTCTAATATGAGGCACCCCTAAAAGAGCTAGCCCCGATTGACTTGACGGGCCGATTCATCGGCGCACACCCCCTCAGAAAAACCACCTCTAAAGGAATGACTTTTGAGCTGAATTCGATCCATCGGGCATGCAACTATAGTACGCCTGAGAGGCTGAGGAGGTTTGGGACATAAACTGATAAACAAATTTTTACCTTTTTTAAGCGTTTTTTAAGGGCGTTGTGATCTCCCTAGTGAGCAACCGTTCTCAAGACACTTGGGATAACTTGCCCAAATTACCGCTTATGGAATTCACAATTCTCACAGCCGTTGAAATCCGTAGCTCCCCAACCGTCGCAGGAACCTTCGACTATTTTCTAGGGGTTCTAGCGGTCGATCTTCTTCAAGAATGCCGATACGTGACCGAAGCAGGGTAATGCGCATACCCCTGTAGGAAGCATGCGAATGTGTAAGCATCTTCCCCGATTGCCTAGAAGTGAACGGCTGGTCTATGCCCAACGAGACAAACGTATTCAGTAGCCCAACAGCTCCCCTTGCTTTGGGAGTTCAATCCAAACCGTTGGGCGTTATTTCGCTGCTCAACCCTTCCGGCGAGGTCGCTCGCAGATGGCGGCTACTGCAGCCTAAGTGCACGATTGGTTCGGATCGGCAGGCGACCATCTGGATCGATGATCCAGCATTGGCATCCTTCCACGCTCTGCTCGTTTTTGGCGCCAGCCAAACGATAGTGAAATGCTTTTCAACCGGAGTTCGTCTCAACGGGAACCCGATTCGCGAAGCTTCGTTGCAGGTGCATGACCGACTGGAAATAGGTGCATTGACGTTTCTAGTCGAAGCTCTTCCAGGCTCAGTACCCACCAAGATCCAAGCATCAGAATCTGCTCCTGCAGCACGAGCAGTCGACACGGCTCAACTTTCATCGAACGCGGCAACAAATACAGCTACCACTCCCCACTCGCATGCTTCGAATGCGTCAGCATCGTCGACTGTTGGTGGCGGGATTGCGACAAGCAGCTCTGCGAAACTTGAGGGGCAAGTTGAAACTCTTCTTCAACGTCTCTCCGATATCGATTCCAAAATCTCTACTACGTCCGCTGCTCAAAAACATGATTTCATGCTGCAGTGTGACTCTTTGCGCAGCGAATCCAAACAGCTTCGCCAAGCGTTGACAGAGGACTTGGTTCAGCACATTAAGAAATTGAGCGAAGACCTAGATCGTCGTTTGGAAACCAGAGATGCTCAATCGAATAGTCGTCTTAATCAGATCGCGTCAGAATTCCAGCGATTCCAATCAACAATTGAGAATCGTCTTGAACAACTTCAGTCTCGCAGCGACAGTCAGGTTCAAAGTCTGCAAACGAATCTTGGAGACTTAGCGGCGATTGTTGAGACGCAGCAACCCTTTGATATTCAAGACCTAGAACGCCGCCTAAACATTCTTGAGGCAGCGATACAGGAGTTGCGGACCGCGGTGGAAAGCCGTGAGCAAGCGTCACTTCCCGTTTCTAGTTCCGCTTTGCCAAAGCCGCTGACAGAGCCCTTCCGAAGCGATGGTACTCATCCTCATCCATCGCGAGGAGCTTACGGATCCACTTCGGCGAATCCTGCAGAGACAACGGATCGAGATAACTCTATTTCGCCGGGCTCAAACTCATACGCGGCAGGCTTTCACGCCAATGTCGACAGCGAATATGAAGGGATGACCAGCCCTATCAACGGCGAGCCTTCCTCTTTCGCTCATCGAAGCCATTCGGATTATCAAGAGTATGCGCCGATCCTTGAGCCACTGAAGGATGGTTCCGACGTAGCTCCAGTGGATGGAGAAGACCTCGACACACCTCCTAGTCTCCCTTCCTGGTTCACCGATACAACGGATTCAGATCCATCGCATTCTGCTCAATCCTTCTCCAGCAGAGATAACACCGAATACGGTGCCAATGCGGCTGACTCGCTATTATCCGATTCCGAAGAAACAAACTCGGAGATGCCGTCCAACCCTTGGGGAGATGGGCTGGAAGAAGATATTTTCGCAGAAGGAAATCAAGACCATTTCTCCGAAACTCTGCTCTACGGTAGTTCTACCGATGAGATCCAGGAACAATCTACATTTCCTTCGGTTTCTGCTCTAGATATTCTGCGAGCAAGCTACGCTCGATCCGGTGACATCGAAGATGATGAGGCATATGATGCGAATCCGCCATCAAAATCCCTTCTCCACTCGAAACAACAGCACAGCGACCTCAGTTCGCCTTCGCAAGAAGCGATGCAATCTTCGATAACAGGAAAGCTGCCTGCAGGACAGGATTCAGAAAATACATCGCCTAAGGAAAACGATCCGGCTAATTCCGCAAGTGCGATTCTGGAACGATTGAAGCGCGAAATGGTGGAGCAAGAAGAGCAGGAACAAGCAGCTAATCCTCCACTAAAATCAAGCAGCCCTCTACGTTCACCGAAAGACAAATCGCTTCACGGCGGTTCGGAGAGTTCTTTCGGCTCTGGTCTATCCAAGCCAAGTTCGCAGCCTTCATCGCATAGTAACTCTTCCCAAAGTAATACTTCGCACGGTAGCTCATCAAATAGCCACCCCGGTGGCACCGCCGCTGGCAGCGAGCCTGGAACCGATGATGATTCGGTTGAGGCTTATATGCAGAAGCTCTTAGCGCGAATGCGAGGAGATTCCCCTGAGGAGTCTAAGGAAGCTCCTAACTCAACCGCATCACCAAAAGCGGTATCAGCGAAATCCTCACTTGGAAAATCCTACAACCCGACCAATAAAGTGGTGCGTACCACGTACAGCCCAATGCGCAAGAGTCGAATGGATCCGGCTGCAGCTCTCATCGCTAGCCGCCCTCAAGCGGACGCTACGGCTGAAGGAACGCCGGTGATCGAAGGTGCGGTAGCAGATCCCGATCCTAACACGGAACCTCAGGAGGGAGAAGCAACTGATAACTCAATCCCTCGTGCTGCTCCCGAAAAGTCGACCGACTTCCGCGCATTGCGTGAACTAGCTAATGACTCCGCTCGAACGGCTATCAAAAGCAGCGAGAGTAAAGTCCGGCCTGTGGGCAATATCATTAAGCTGTCCATATCAGCCTTAGCATCACTCTTCGGCATTCAGCTACTCTATGAGAACGGCTTGCAGGTCAACTTAACTCTGGTAGCTGCTGCTACTGCATTCATGCTTGCGGCGATTTGGTGCATGGATGTCGTTCAGAGCATAAATGCCGCGAAGAAGACTGAAAAGAAAAATGCTCCGAGCTCTCAGGTTCAAATGAAGATCTCGGGCAAGCGGTAATCTCGCTGTGGCGAAGATAACTAACTCCGGCGTCCATTTTTCTAGCTACCGCAACAGCTTTTCTTTAGTGAGTGCGATGTCGCACTGCGACTCGCTTCTCTAATGGGGCGTGGAAACGAGAAGTCTCTGTGCCCGAGCCTTGAGTCATATGAGTCCTTCAGGAATCCATTTCCTGGGCTCCTATATCCACGCCGCTTCCAGCAACTCTTCCAAGGTTCGACTAAACTGCCGCTGAAGGACATCCTCGCTTCTCGGATGACGACCAGAGAATGAGCAGGTGCATATTGCTACTTCACTCGGTTGCTAGCACACTCTAAATGATCAATGCATCTTCGCTTGATCGGTAAGCGATTGGCCTAAAGAAATTATGCTTCGGAATTGCGGGGGATATTGTACAGACCGCATCTACTGTGCTCTAATGGACAACTGTCTTTTTGTGCACATGTCTTTATTTGCTTTTTCGGGCTGATCTCATGGATGCCGAAACACGCTCTTATTTAGAACTCGCGCTCGTACAAGGCGTTGGACCAATTTTGCTTTACAAGCTGATTCATCACTTTGGTTCAGCAACAGACGTATTACGAGCAACATCCGAGCAGCACCGTGAGGTCGATGGAGTGGGCGAGCGGTTGGTTGCCATGATTCGTCAACGCGACCGGCGTTTAGTCGACCAGATGTTGATTGCTTGTGAGAAAAACCAAATCGGCTACCTGATTTCCACTGACCCACGCTATCCAGTATTGCTTCGGACTATCCCTGATCCTCCTAGCATCCTTTTTTACAAAGGTACTTTTTCTGAGAAAGATCAGTTGTCGATTGCTATTGTCGGCACCCGACATGCGACAGCTTACGGGAAAGATCAGGCGGGTCGAATCGGTCGCTCACTGAGTCGAGCTGGCTTCACTTTGGTAAGTGGTTTAGCACGTGGCATCGATGCCGCAGTTCATGAAGCCGCGTTGCGAACAAACGGTCGTACGATTGCCGTACTCGCCAACGGACTCGACACAGTTTATCCTCCTGAAAACAAGGCGTTAGCAGAGGAGATCTTAGAGCAAGGAGGCATGCTGTTGTCGGAGCAGCCTCCCGCATTTCCTCCGAAGCGCGGCATGTTTCCTCAACGGAATCGTATTATCAGTGGAATCAGTCTGGGAGTACTAGTGATCGAAGCCGCTCAAAGATCTGGAACATTGATCACAGCTCGTCATGCGGCAGAGCAGGGTAGGGATGTTTTCGCTTTACCTGGACCAGTTAATTCCCGCGTTTCACAGGGCTGTCACCAATTGATCCGAGACGGCGCGACTCTCACCTCATCAGCTGAGGATATCATCGAAAGCTTGGGGCCGATGGTTCAAGATGCAAAGATCTCTCCGGAACAAACAGTACGTCGTCCTGCGGAATTGCATTTGAATCAGCAAGAACAAGCGGTTTTAAATGCGATAGGCTTCGAATCTACCGACATTGACTGTATCATTGTACGCAGTGAATTACCGGTAGCTCGTGTTTTAAGCACGCTGAGCGTACTGGAATCGAAACGATTTGTGCGCAGGTCAGGGGGAAGATCGTTCGTTCGCAGCTGACAGAGCTATCACCCCGATTGAGACGCGTTGGGTGAGTTTTTGTTAGCCCTCTGATTCTCTTGCCTACGATCGAATCTATACCAACTATGCAACGCGATTCAGGAGCAACCTAGCGGTCTTCGCATGAATGTCCAAGATATACTAGGCCCTGGCGGCTCCATCTCGCGAAGACTCCCTCGCTACGAAACTCGTCAAGAGCAACTGCAGATGGCAGATATCGTTGCCGAAGCTTTTGCGGAAAAACGTCACTTGATCGTAGAAGCAGGAACTGGCGTTGGCAAAAGTTTCGCATATTTGGTTCCCGCCATTCTTTTTGCCACCGAAGGAGAAACGGTAGAGATTAACGACCAGGGAGAAAGAGAAACGCGTTCACGGCGAATCGTAATCAGCACTCATACGATCAGCCTTCAAGAGCAATTAATCTCCAAAGACTTACCCTTGCTCAACAGTGTCATCCCCCGTGAATTTTCTTCGGTACTGGTTAAGGGAAGAGGCAATTACATCAGTCTCCGCCGTCTGCACCAAGCAGTCGCTCGAGCCAGCTCCCTATTCGCTACCGAAGAAGAGCATAAGCAACTACAAACAATTCTGAGATGGTCCCGTGAAACGGGTGATGGCAGTTTGAGTGAACTTGCTGCGCGTCCCAATGGTTCGGTCTGGGATGAAGTAGCCAGCGACAGCAGCAACTGCCTTGGGCGACGCTGCGACCAAAACGACAAATGTTTTTACTATCGGGCTCGGCGACGCGTACAGCATGCCCAAATCTTGGTCGTCAATCATGCTCTATTTTTCAGCGACTTGGCTTTGCGCGCTTCCGGTGCAAGCTTGCTTCCCAACTACGATGCTGTCATCTTCGACGAATGCCACACACTAGAGTCCGTCGCCAGCGATCATCTCGGTCTACAGGTTAGCAGCGGACAGGTCGATTATGTGCTCCGTAAACTCTATAACCCAGCATCTCAAAAAGGACTACTGCAGGCACTCGATCTTAAACAGGTCATTCAGTTGCACTCGCAATGTACCGATAAGCTCGATGAGCTTTGCTTTGAAATCCAACACTGGCTCGAAGATCATCCTGGCAGTAATGGTCGCATCAATCAACCAGGAATCGTGAAAAACCATCTCAGCCCAATACTCCTGGAGCTTGCCAAGCAACTAAAGCGATATGGTGCGGAGCATTCGAATGAATCCGTACGACAAGATATGGTCTCAGCTCAAACGAAACTCGAATCATTGGCTCATTCCATCACTCAATGGATCGACCAGAAACTGACCGATAACGTTTACTGGCTTGAACAAACGATGACCCGCAGAGGACTACCGAGGACCATATTGCGTGCATCGCCGGTCGATGTTGGCCCACAACTGCGCGACATGCTTTTCAACGAAGTTCCCAGCGTGATCCTCACGAGCGCCACTATTTCCGCAGGTAAAGAGGATGGCTTCGATTTCTATCAATCACGTGTTGGTTTAACTGGCCCTAAAACATTGAAGCTGGGAAGCCCTTTTAACTACAAGCAACAAGCTCAATTGGTTCTGCTGGAGAATCTACCAGATCCCTCGCAAAACAAAAAAGAATTCGAGGCTGCGTTGCCCGCACTTGTGCAGCATTTCCTTGCCAAGTCCGATGGCCACGCTTTTGTGCTATTCACCAGCTACCAATTGCTGAAACAGGTCGCTGAAAAAGTTCTTCCCTGGATGATCCAACATGGGTTGGCTCTCTATAGTCAAGCAGATGGAACTCCGCGATCCCGATTGGTTGAGTTGTTAAAAGAGAATCCGCGCGGAGCGATCTTTGGAACCGACAGTTTCTGGGCTGGAGTCGATGTCCCGGGGGATGCACTCACCAATGTAATCATCACCAAACTCCCTTTCAGCGTGCCCGATCAACCGCTGCTTGAAGCTCGCTTAGAGGCGATCCGACGAGCTGGAGGCAATCCATTCCGCGATTACCAATTGCCCGAAGCGGTCATCAAATTACGGCAGGGTTTTGGTCGTTTAATCCGCACAAGTTCCGATTACGGTTCGGTTGTGGTGCTGGATCCTAGAATGACCTCCAAACCCTACGGAAAAATATTTCTCGACTCCCTACCTGACTGTCAAATCGAGAAGATATCTGGGCCGAATCTACTAAAGCGCCTCACAAGTACTTAAACGCCCCGTAATCGTCAATCGTCGTCCGCTGCGTCACTCGCAGCGTCATCAGCTTCTTCATCAATTTCGTAATTGACCGGAGAAATCGCTTTACGCAGGGCTCTCTGCATCACTTCGATCGGCGCTTTGGAATCCGTAAATAGCTTATATTGATAAGCGGCTTGACGCAGGAACATCGAAACTCCAGTGACCACAGTACAGCCGACTTCACGTGCCTCTTTTAACAGCAGTGTTTGTTCTGGATTGTACACCGTATCGAAAATGATTTGACGCTGATCGAGATATCGCTTGTCGTAAGGTGTCTCGTTGATATTGGGATGCATACCAATCGGTGTGCCGTTGACAATCAAACCTGGCTTGATGTCGTACCGACGATCCCAAGGAAGAGCGCGACCTCCGACATCTTTTGCGAGAGCTTCGGAACGCTCGACGCTGCGACTTGCGATAGCCACGATAGCTCCTCGTTGCCGCAGGCCTTGTGAAATTGCGCGAGAGACACCACCAGCGCCGAGCACCAAAACAGCTCGACCTTGCAAAGTACTTCCCTCACCCCACTTCTTCTGCATCGCAACTTCGATCGATTCCATGGCAGCACGATAATCGGTGTTGTATCCGAGCGCCTCGCCTCGATCGAAGATCACCGTATTGACCGCGCCGATCGAGGATGCAGCTGTTTCAACCTGATTGAGCAATTTGACAATCGTTTCCTTGTGAGGAATGGTCACGCTCAGTCCACCAAAGCTTTCATTCTGCTTGCACCATTGAATAAATATCGATAGGTCGTCAGGAGCAATCTGCAGTGCAAAATAGCGATAAGGAAGTCCCTGAGACTGAAATGCTGCGTTGTGAACTAGCGGACTGAGCGAGTGTCCTACGGGGTCAGCAATGACGGCGAATAAACGCGTCTTAGCGTTGATCTCTTCGATGCGGTAAAGATTTTGCATTTGGTCAAAAGTCAATTGACCCGGCGCAACCTTTCGGCCCGTGCTCGTTGTTGCGAACGTAAATGGAGAGCCGTAACGACAACCCAAGATTCTGGTCAAGACTCCCTTCTCACCCATGCAAATTCCGATGGTAGGGATCTTTGCTTTTTCAACAAGCCTCAGCATCCGGATCGTATCGGCGAAGGAATTTGCCATCGTCGCAATTTTTACAACGTCAGCATCCAACTTCGCCAATCGCTGGGCAATCTCTTCCAGATCCGCGGGAGTTTTTTCGAAGTCATGAAGGCTGACAATTCGCTTCGTCTTACCATAGCGAGGAATCGTACTGGCAACATCTTCTTCCAAATCGACAAAGTCTGCTCCCGAAACAATTGCCGATCGCAGCAATACGAGACGTTCCGCTTCCGTGCGATCCCAACGTCCACCATCCGCTTTACGTCGACAAGTCACGACAACAGGTGTCGGACGTTTCTCGAGTAGTCGCTTCAAATCGACAGCGCGACCGATATAGTCCAGCCGAAGCTCAACGAGCTTTGCTCCTAACTCGGCTAGGCGCGCGTGCTCTGCAATCATCTGCTTGTGTCTGGTTCGACCGATACTAACGCAAATCATGAAACTACCGACTCAGAAAAGTTTACCAATGAAGAAATCGCTTCAGCAATTCAGGACCTGGCTCGGTGAGAAAACTCTCGGGATGAAACTGCCATCCCTCTAGCTTTGCCGATTTATGCCTAACCCCCATGATAATCCGATTACCTTTCGGATCGGTGGTCCACGACGTTACTTCTAGGCAATCGGGTAGAGAGGGTGGATCGATTACCAAGCTGTGATAACGCGTCGCGACAAATGGATTAGGCAGACCGGCAAAAAATCCTCGATCGTCGTGATAAATACGATCCGTCTTTCCGTGCATCAATTCAGGCGCTCGAACGATCTTTCCACCTAGAGCCTGACCGATCGATTGATGTCCTAAACAGACACCCAAAATCGGAATCTCACCTGTCAGTTCCTTCACGACATCCACGCTTATACCTGCCTCCGATGGAGTGCAAGGACCGGGTGAAATGATAATCCGCTGCGGTTTCATCAGGCGGATGTCTTGGACCAACAATTGATTGTTGCGAACCACCTGCACATCCAAAGTAGGATCGATTTCACCTAAGCGTTGCACCAAGTTATAGGTGAACGAATCGTAATTATCGATCACCAATATCATAGGGCACCCGTTAAAAAAGACATGGAAAGTTGAGTTTTATAACAAACGATATTTTTTTGAATAGTCATTCCGTAAGCGACTTCAATAAGCCCAAATCACTTCATCTAATTTTACGGTGGACTCGTATCGGTCAATTCCTTGATACGAATGTTACGCCAACGAACTTCCTTGGGCATCGCTTCATTGGTGGAATGGACCTGCAATGCAATGAATCCCTTCAACGTTTTATTGTCTACCAGTTCGGCTGCGGATACATCATTAATCCAGGTATTGATCTTATCACCTTGAGCAATAATCTTGAAACGATTCCAGGATCCCAATTTAAAAGCGCCTTGGGCTTCTGGCTTATCCTTTAATGGAAACAACCAACCACGACGTGCTTCGTCGTAAATACCTCCGGTCCAAGCGCGAGGCGATGGATCGATCTCTACTTGATAACCATGCACTCGACCATCCTTGTATTCCGGCTTACTCTCGCTCCGGATTTGTATGCCGCTGTTGACTTTCTCACTATCGACTCGAAACTCTAATTCCAACTCAAAATCAGAAAACTCTTTCGATGTGCAAAGAAAACTATTGGGAGTCCCCAGTCGGGTTTTTCCAACAATCACTCCATCCTCGACAACGTAGTCTGCTTTCCCGCCGCGTTGAACCCAACCTTCGAGCGTTTTGCCGTCGAAGAGATCGATAAATTCCGGCTTCGGCGCCGGCGGCGTCTCTTGGGCTGGAGCATCCTCTTGACCGAACACTCGATCAAAACCGTTCATCGAGGAAAAGAGTAAGAGTCCAACCATACAGATCGTTGCACCTCGAATCAGATTCGTCTGATTACGTATCAAGTGGCAAAAGCGAACAAACTGGATCGAGGTCGAAAGCATGGGTCGAGGTTTATTCAAACATGGCAAAAACGAAAAGGACAAGATTCGAGTGAAGCTTCCTCGCGACAATTAAAATGCAACGAAACAGCCACACCCACTCGCCCGCAAGCAAATGCATCGCGATCTTTGCTCTATAGTAAGCAGAAAAAGGGGGTTCGGTAGACCGCTATGGTTAAAAACGGTGCTTGCCCCACCCTCTCGGGTGCTAAAATCAGCAGAAAAGCCTCTTTTCCATCGCTTGCCAGAATCTTGAGTCGCTCACTGCCCAGATTAAAACGGGGCTTCTATTCAGCATTCCTTGCGGCCTGTCAACATAGATTTTCGCGAACCTTCGAGGTTCTAAACGCGGCTATGTAAAAACAAAACGGGCTCTTCCGAAATCCAGAAGAACCCGCTTAACAAAATCCTGTATGAAGATTCCGTAAGTTTATTTTTATGCGGCAGCCAGTGGGCGACACAGACGCGCTGATTCGATCCAACTTTGAACCTCTGCCAAGTCGGGCTCTGCCGAACCTCTCAGAATTCGCTTACCCTCTTCGCTTTCCGAGACTTTCTTCACTTCTTCCCAAAGCTTCACAGCAGTCGATTTACTTAATCGTTCTGGGGAATGAACACCTACTGCTACTAAAAGCTGAGCATCGTGACCTCGCAATTCGGGAACACGGCAAACCAATTGTGCTTGCTGCTGCCAATGCTTAATCATCTCACCGCTAAACTTTCTACTTCCCATCCGCGAAGCAAGCGACTCCGGATCGGCCTGCAACAAATCTCGAACCGTGATAACACCAACGCTGTTTAAGCGTTGAGCCATCTTCGGGCCGATACTAGGGGCGTCAACCACAGCGCGATCTTGGCTCAAGTAGAATTTGAGTACTTTAGTCTTTTTAGTCGTCGTTACCGAATCGACAAGCTCGTCGCTCTCTGCGCGATCTAAAGCTCGGATTTCACGCATCGCACTAATCTTCGTTACGCTTTGCTTTCGAGACTTCGACTTATCGCTATCCGCTGCTCTAGGTACAAAAGCTATTTGCTCTTCGCTTGCAGGCTTGGAGCTCTTTCGCGATTGTCCCATGGAGTGCTGTCCTATGGAGTGCACTTCCGCCACTCGTGGAAGAATATCTTGCTCTTCTGCTCTGCGAACAACTTTGCGTTTAGGTGCTGGATTGGCATCCACGATCCAACTGGTCACTCGTGCCACTTCATAGCCACTTCCGCTTCGCAATACTTGGCGACCACGATCCGTTCTCAGGAATCGCTTTACCCGTCGAGCAAGCTGGCGCGGACTGAGTCGAGCCAGTTGTTTAGGATATCGAATCCCACAACCTACCATGATTCGCGAATCGAAAGGACGTAACTGCGGCACTTCACAGACCAACAGGCACTCAGCTCGCCAACGAGCTAACCGGCTCGCTGTGACAAATCGGTGATCGATCCTGTGGCCTGCTTCATCACCTTGATTCATTTCGATGGAATCATTGAGTCGCGAGATAATCTGATCTGCCTCGGCATCGATTAATTGCCCGACGTTTTGAATTCCTATGCCTCGCAAACGCTTCGCCATCTCGTTGTCGATAGAGGGAGCATCTTCGATGGGACTCGATCGATCCAGATAGAAAGGCCCTCGTTTTCCGTGGTAAAAAGTACGAGTTCGTTTCGGCTTTTCCACCTCAACCACTTGGGATTCAACGACCTTAACAACGGGCGTTTCCGGTTCGGAGAAACTGTAGATCTCGTTCGCATAAGCATCGAGTCGCCGATTAACTTCGGCTGGATCAATCTTCCGACTCTCCAGAGCCGGTACCAATTCGGGGCTGTTGGCTCGCACAACGGCATGCCTTAGATACGATACCAACCCATGATGAACTCGAGCTAAAGCCGCAACTCTCTCGTCACCCACCCACATAATGACCTGAACACCACGACGAGCGATCTCAGCCAAGCAGACCATTACTTGTTTGGCTGTCGCAACGGAATACTCTGCCCAATTATCATCGATCAGTAACGGAATTGACTCCTTGTCTCCCTTGAGTGCATCGGCAATTGCCAAGCGAATAGCAAGCGTTGCCAAGCGGTACTCTTCGACCGATCGCGTTCCGATTTCTCGTTGATTAGCGACGTCTCGGAAAGTGAATTCCGTGTTGAATACACGACCCATTGGTCCATAGACTTCTCGATCTCTCGCCCAACCCGGCAATGGTCGGCCCGCGATCGCCTGACTCGGAATCGCCGTCAATTGTTCGTGCCACCAATCGGCAGCGCGATGCAAAGACTCAAAACTATTTTCCACATAACGCTTATCGACGGATCGATACTCCGCCAAACGACAATCTAAATCTCGCAACTCCGCTCGCAGGCTATCGACGCGATCCCACGCATGCAGTCGTGACTCGACCTGCTCAAGCTGCCCCCTCAAGACATGAATGCGATCCTGATCTATCACACGGCGCTCTGGTATTTGAGCCAGCTTTTCTTCCAATCGTCGAATCTCCAGCAGCGTTGCCGCATGGGCACTCTGCGCTGCTCGCAATCGCGACTCAACATCTCGCAACTCAGCTCTCAAAACGCTGTCGCCTTCGTCAGCTACCACATTTCGATAAGTGGAAGAGGAAAGTACCGAATCACTACGATCTGCAGATCCTAGATCATGCTTGCCAAATATCTCACCGTATCCACTGCTTACGACACCCTTAGTCGTTTGCAGATCCAACTCGCTGCGTTTCTCAGCAGCAAGCTCCATCATCAAATAAGCGCGGTCCTGCAACAGGTTCTCGATCGCAATATGCAATTCCTTCTCGCAGCGCAGTAATTGCTCGACCTGCAAAGTCAGATGCTTTGAGGCGGAATCCGCTTCGCGACGGGAAATCTGCCGACAAACTTCGTAAAGATTTTGCTGCATCGCTTTGAGTGTAACGGGTAGCGATGCATCAATTTGACTCTTACCACGATTGCCTATGTTGTAGTTATCGAGCAAATCCTCAAGCTGTCTTCTTGTTTGCAGGATCTGGTTTTCAAGAGAGCGCAAGGTATCCCTCGAATCAACAACCAACTCAGGTGTCTTGATGGCATTCTGTCTCTCAGCTTGTAAATGCTGCAGTGATTGCTCAAGGGTTTGCCGTTGGACGCCTATCTCGTTAGCCGTACGTTGCCACCTTTGCAACTGCTGATCGATTTCATCCAACCGATCTCGATAGATGACGTTGACCGCGCTGGATGGTGTTGCGTTGTAGCTCGGCCGAAGAGCATTGCGAGAAACATCGAGAAGCTGAGCCAACAATTTCTGCTGTTCTTGCCGCAAGAGTGCGACATGAGATCCCAACTGCTCGGCTTTGCGGAGTGCACCAGCAAGCTCTGATTGCAAATGCTCTCTTTGAACTTGCGATGCATAGCCATCATGTATAGAGCTGTCATTCAGCGAAGCTCGTGATGCGATTTCGATGTCGTTTCGCAATCGCTTCTGCTCGTTGCGTAGTTCTTCACGTGTCGCATGTGTACGATCGGTTACGGGGGATTTATCGAAATATTCAATTTCACTTGCGATCGAAATACGACGACGATTCAGCTCATCCCAGTCGGCTGTGCGGAAATGATGAGTAGCGTAGCTCGGCTGCGCATAGGTCATTAACCCGCAGTATCGAGCAGCGTTCCAAAGAACCTGCGGAGCGACGAATTGCTCCTTGGTCAACGCAAAAACCGTTTCGTAGATCCCTCGCTCCAGTAATGGAACGGCGTCATGCTCCAGGTCCTGAATAGTTCGCCAAGCTAATGCATCACTCCAAAACGGTCGATGCTCCATGCGGTACTCACGTTGGCCATGAAAGCCGGTACCGTAGTGAAATCGGCGATACAAACCTTTAGAGTCGCTCCAGGTAATCTGTCGAACGGGAGCCGGATCAGACTCCACAAGGGTCGACAGTGGCGCACTACCTAGTGGCATGGTCGTTGCTGGTTGTTTTGCATACGGATGAAACTGCGCGAGATAATGGCTTCGCCAAGCTTCATTCAGATTCGATAGCGTTGGATCCATCGGCCAGGAATGAGTTGCATTAGCACGCAAGGCCGATTGACCATAAAGACTGCTGACAACGCGATTGATTAAACCCGAGGCATTACAACCAGCTGGGATACAAATCGCGTTGAGACCTTCATTCAAAGGCCCAATATGCGAGGTAACTTCGGTATCGGACTGCAGTGTTACGTACTCCGACGAAGGCCCTTGGGTTGAGCGATTGTCGGATAGGTTTGCGGAATCAACATCCATGCTTACCAGATACATTGGCTCCTCCTTGGCCTGATAGTGCAAACTGGGTCACCCGATAAACTACACCACATCGACTTAGTGGGCCAATAGCGATTTTTTCAGGCAATCCGCAGAGTGGAGGCTGCGTAGAGAAATTGGATAGCATTTGCTCTAAAGGAAAACGTCCCTAGGTGGTCAGAGTGGCGAAACTCGACAACCCGACGACAACAAAAGAGTCTGACTGGACTGGAAGCGCCCTCACCGCGTTGTCTGTCCCCACCGCGTTGTCCAATCGAATACACACCAAAGGATGGTCAGATGTTCCATGGTTCGTATGGAAGAATCTTATTTTTCCCCGATTTTCTAGTAATTCCTCCGCTGCTCTGGCGATGGCAGTCGAAGTTATTGGTCGATGGAAACATTGCAAATACGCGTCATTCTGTCCTGCTTTTTTTCCGAGCACCAAACCGCAAGTCGATTTTCGGCCATTTCCGTAAGTCGCAGTCGTGGTTATGCTTTAGAGCGGCTAGAGAATATGAGGCGATTTGCTGATAATTGCCTAGATTAGCCGTTTTAGCCAGTTCGCTTCGTGATTCTGCGTTTAGCCCTCCCGACATTCCACCATGACCACCCGCCGCCGAGCTCGAGAAATCGTTCTACAGTTATTGTACGAAGATGACCTCAACCCGAATCATGATCCCAATCTAGCGGATGGTTTTATTGCCAAGCGATTGTTGGGGAACAAACCTCTCACTCAATTCGCTCGTGAACTGCTGGGAGGCGTGCGTAAGAACCGCTACAAAGTCGACCAGATGCTCTCGCAGCGTGCCACGAATTGGTCGCTGCGGCGAATGTCGGCGATCGATCGCAATATTCTTCGAATGGCTGCTTTCGAAATGGTTTACGCAGCTACGCCCGGCCGGGTTGCCATCAATGAAGCTGTCGAGATTGCGAAACGTTATGGTGGTAAAAACTCAGGAACCTTTGTCAACGGTGTCCTCGATCGCGTCCTGAGGGAAGTAATCGAAAGCCAGGAGGGTAAAGGCGACGAGAGCAAGAACCCGGATAGCAAGAGCGTATCCGACGTGCCGCCGGTGGACGCGAAATAATCTAGTTGCTCGACCTCATACCGAGATACCGATTCGGTTTGAAATATCGATTTAGCAACCTGAGAACACTCATCGGCTGAAAGCTTTTGGCTAGCGTCTTGCGGCCTGAGTGGTCGACTCTGTTTCTCTGCGACGGAATGGCTCTTTAAGCAAGTCTTTTCCTAGGACTGTCTCGTAATGTTTCGGAGCCTAGACAGGGATCTAGACATCTAGTTGCCGAAGCGGGTGCAAAAGCTGGGGGTGCTCTTTTCCCAATTGACAGACCGGCTAGGATGATGATGGGAAGTTTCCGATCTTTGACAGCACCCATCTGAGAACTTAGGCCATGAGCGCGACGGAAGTATCGGCCGATCATTCGCTTTCATCATTCGACCTCAACCGCTGGTTGGCTTCGGCATCTACAAAGGAGCCTGCCGATCCTGAACGCTTGACCGAAGCTGCCATAGCTTTGGCGAAGCTGTTACAGGATCGCGCTACGAGGCTCCAAACTCCCGCCGAGCGAAGGCAACAAGCCGAGCTTGATCGAATGATCCAGCATCCGAGTGACAAAGCGATCCTGACTCAGATGACCGACCAATCGTTTCGCAGTCAGTCTGCGTGGCGGGTCGTCGATCAAATGATTCACATTTTGGATGTTCAGGGTGTACCTCGCTTCTTCAGCACACTGGACCGCACGTTGCTTAAGGGCTTTCAATCCTTTGGCAATTACCTTCCTGGAGTTGCAGTTCCACTGGTGAAGGACAAGATGCGTAAGGAAACCGCTAACGTCATCCTTCCCGCTGAGCCTGAAATGCTCTCTTCTCACTTGCGAGCGCGTAGTGATGAAGGCTTGAGAATGAACGTGAACTTTTTGGGTGAAGCAATTTTGGGAGAGAAAGAATCTCAGCGAAGGCTTGAGAAATATTTGGTCGCTCTGCAACAGCCTGAAATCGAATGCATGTCGGTAAAGATATCGACGATCTACTCACAAATCTCCTCGATTGCTCGTCGTCATACCATCAAGGTCCTATGCGATCGCTTGGAACTACTTTTGCGAGCAGCCGCGCGTGAAACATTTGTTCGTCCCGATGGCAACCGCGTTGGTAAATTCCTCTATCTGGACATGGAAGAATATCGCGATCTAAGACTGACTGCCGAAACTTTCATGCGCACGCTTGATCGACCAGGCTTAGAACAGGCGCGAGCTGGCATTGCCCTTCAAGCTTACATCCCCGACTCACACCTTGTGCAGCGCGAAATTACCGAGTGGGCTGTTGAGCGATGCCAACGCGGCCGCGCTCCGGTAACGATCCGCGTCGTTAAAGGTGCGAATATGGAGATGGAACGCCTTGAAGCATCCCTTCGAGGCTGGCCTCAAGCTCCGTATAAAACAAAAATTGAGACGGATGCGAACTACAAACGGATGTTGCAATATGGCATGCAGAAAGATAGGTACCACGCGGTACATCTTGGAGTCGCGTCCCATAATCTTTTCGATTTAGCCTATGCGATCGTGCTAGCAGCCTCATCGGGCGTTTTGAATCAAGTGCAATTCGAAATGCTAGAAGGCATGGCCAACCATCAGCGTCGCGCTTTATTTGAACTCTGCAGCAATGTTCTGCTCTATGCACCCGCTTGCTACCAACATGAGTTCATTAACGCGATCGGTTACTTGATCCGTCGACTTGATGAGAATACTGGACCGGACAACTTCTTACGCCACGCTTTCAACATACAAGTTGGAAGCCCGGCATGGCGGCGGCTTGAAGTTGGCTTTCAGGAATCGATTCAGCTTTCTTGCTCGATATCGGATCAGCCACGACGGACGCAAGATCGTCGACAAGCGCCGGCGATGCCCAGTGCTCCGAAACGCTGGGAGGAGCTAAGCAATGAACCCGATACCGATTTTTCGCTCGTGCAGAATGGATTGTGGGCCGAATCGATCATCCAGCAATGGAAACCGCTCTGCGACAGCAGGGCTACTGAAATCCCACTCTGCATCGCTGGAACAATTGTGCCTGGCGAAGGAGAGCTTTACGAATCGCCTGATCCATCGCGACCGGGAGTGACTGTTGCCAAATATCATCAAGCAAGCCCAGCTCAAATACGGCGCGCTATTCAGTGCGCAGTTGATGACCCAAGTGGTTGGCGTCACTGGACTCCCGAGCAGCGGTACGAAACATTACGTAACGTTGCGCAGGAGATTCGGATTCGTCGTGCAGATCTAATGGGTGCTGCTTTGGCAGACGGAGGCAAGACTCTTCTGGAAAGCGATCCTGAGGTGAGCGAAGCGGTAGACTTCGTTGAGTTCTACGCTCGCTGCGCCGCGGATCTTTCGCAACACACCCATCTCGGCCTGAAGCCACTGGGTACCGTGGCGGTGATTAGTCCTTGGAATTTTCCCATCGCAATTCCTTGCGGCGGAATTGCCGCGGCCTTGGCAGCCGGTAATACGGTGCTGCTCAAACCAGCATCGGATACCGTTCTTCCTGCATCCGTTTTATGCGAATGTTTTTGGAAGGGAGGTGTACCTCGAGAAGCCCTGCAATTAATACCCTGCAGCGGCAGTGTCGCTGGCAATACGCTCGTCGGGCATCCCGAAATCAAGGCGGTAATCCTCACCGGTGGCACCGAAACCGCGCAGCGAATGCTTCGACAACATCCACACCTTTTCTTGTTAGCTGAAACGGGTGGCAAGAACGCAACGATTGTCACTAGCCTCAGCGATCGCGATCAAGCAATCAAGAATGTTTTGCACTCCGCGTTTTCGCATTCAGGTCAGAAATGCAGCGCCACATCCCTGCTATTGCTTGAGGAAGAAGTCTTCAATGATGCCGACTTCAGACAGCAATTAGAAGATGCGGTAAGCAGTCTATCTGTCGGATCGGCGTGGGAATTGAAGAATAAAATGGGGCCACTCATTCGCCCACCCAGTGGTGCACTTTTACGAGGACTAAAGGAACTTGAGCATGGTGAAGTATGGTCGGTTCTACCTCGACAATTGGAAGACAATCCTCATCTTTACAGCCCCGCAGTGAAGTGGAATGTTCAGCCGAATGGTTTCACTCACTTAACGGAACTCTTTGGTCCTGTTCTCGGAGTCATGCAATTTAAGAATCTGCAGCAAGCCATCGATTTAGTTCACACTACGGGATACGGACTAACCTCTGGCTTGGAAAGCCTCGATGATCGCGAGCAGGAACTTTGGCTCAGCAACCTTCGAGCCGGCAACTTGTACGTCAATCGTCCAACGACAGGCGCGATCGTATTGCGACAACCTTTCGGAGGCCTCGGCCTCAGTGCGTTCGGACCTGGTATCAAAGCGGGCGGACCTAACTACGTCATACCGCTTTACCAAAACACTCCAATTGAATCTCAGGCAAATTCAAAACAAGCAACAGAACACGGCTCACCGCAGATCGGCAAGCTTAAGACTCTGTGGGAATCACTGCGCAGCGAAGAAATTGCTATCCCTTCGTCCCTGCGCAGCAGCAAATCGAATATCGAGCAACTCTTGGTGCAGTACGATCGTTTTGCTGGCAGCGAGATTCTGGAATCTCATGATCATTGCAAATTGATCGGCCAAGATAATCTTCGCAAATATCTGCCGGTTCGGCAGCTTCGAATTCGAATTAGCGAAACCGATACAAGTCTCGACATCATCGCTCGCCTGATTGCTGCGATTGCCGTCGGCTGTCAAGCAACAGTTAGCTACTCTTCTCAACACGATCGTGAACTACTTCACTGGCTCGATCAATGGACAGAACCGTTAGCAGGTAGCGTTGAGTTTGTTGAAGAGAGTGACGAAGTTCTCGCCGAAGCAATCTTGGCGAAGCAAACCGATCGCGTTCGCTATTCGAGCCCTCAAAAGGTACCACTGTCGATACGCCAAGCGGCCTTAGACGCCCATATACACTTGGCTGATCGCCCGGTTTCTGCAGCAGCTCGCGTTGAATTGCTCTGGTATGTCCAAGAACAAAGTATTTCTCGCGATTACCATCGCTATGGCAATCTCGGTATGCGAGCGGAAGAAAAGAGAGCCGAACCTAGCTGAGAATCGATCGGAAGGAAAAGCTCTCGCAGCCCCGTCTTTGCTAGAAGTAAAAGAGTTTAGCCTAGACCTAGGGTTGATGATCGCATTTGCTTCAGTCGTCGGCTGTTTGTCCAGTAAGATCACCGAACTGGACGAGTGTTGCTGTTTGCGAACCGTAGCGAACCGTAAAGAGTTTCACGATCGCGTACCACATAGAATTTCGCACCTTGAGATCCTCGCAGATCCTTGCTGTCGAGGATCCAAGACAGGTCACTCAAGGAAGTCGTTTCGTAAGTGAGAATTCCGACTAGGATATCACCTGGCCTAATACCTGCCTTCGAAGCTGGGCTACCTGCTTTTACAGCACTGACCTTTAAACCACCATGGTAGTTTGGATCGACCCTAGAAACTTCTGCTCCATCGACCGGAGCGCCTTTGATTCCCAACACCTGCCAAGCTCGTTCGATAACCTGATCTTGCTCGGGAACTTTCTTCAGACCGGCCACTGTCAGGCAAAGGTCTTCCGAAATCTCTTCGCGTTTAACCGTAATATCGACGGTGGATTCTGGGGAAACATCATACAGAGCCAATTCCCAATCAAGCCTGCGATTCAAGGTGTTTTCGCCGACGGCTACGACTTGATCGCCTACTCTGAAACCCGCCTTAGCAGCAGGCCCGTCTTGATCTATCGATTTAATGACCAGCCCGCCATCGTTACTTCGAACAACTTTCATACCGACGTTTTGACGCTCAGTGCGTTGTCTCTCGATTAATGTAGCAGCGACTTCCAAAGCTTCATCTACAGGAATGGCAAATCCAATACCGTTGGCACCCATACGAACTGCAACATTAACACCAATCATGTCGCCGAGAATATTTAGCAGGGGACCGCCTGAGTTACCCGGGTTGATACTCGCATCTGTCTGAATCAGATTGCGATATTCTTGAGTGCCGTTTACTGGAATGTTGCGGTGCAACTGACTGATGATGCCAACTGTCACCGTGCTTTGATAACCAAAAGGATTTCCAATTGCGATAACCGTTTCACCGACAAGCAAATCTGAGGAAGTGCCCGTTTTGATTACCGGTAGCGGTTCGTCCGAGTTCACTTTCACAAGAGCCAAATCGGTTTGTGGATCGTGATCGACCATGCGTCCGGCGAACTTCTTACCGTTAGCCAGCGTGACATCGATATCGGCGACTCCTTCAACAACATGCAAGTTGGTCAGGATGAATCCGCGAGGGTCGACGATAACTCCCGAACCCATGCCGTTGACTTGCTGCGTTGCCGCTTCACCCGAAAAGGCCGCGGTCTCATTACGAATCGTTTTATGACCTTGAATGTTAACGACTGCCGGATCAGCGGCCTGCGTCGCTTTCACGATTGGAGAAAGACGTTGCGGATCTGGCTCCGCCCCTTTCAGTAAAAGGCTTGAACCGACCCATGCCACCAAGAAACCAACCGAAGCCAGTTTCGTCCTAATCAGGCGAGTCCTGCAGGGATACGTCATGGATGCCAGCCAATTCCAGATGGACGAAGACAACCGATCGCGTTTTGCATTCAAAAATGCGCAGCGATTCACACGGGAGTTCATCGGCCCAAGCGATAAGACCGCTTCATCCGGTGATTTCGAAGCGGCACGGACTACCCAAACCCCCATTTGTCAAATCGGGGAAGATATCCCACCTGAGAAGATTTACCGAGACAGGGTGGGGGCGAAGACCGGTCGAACCGGCACTGGATGGAATCGAGAAGGCTCCGGTGGCTTCGGCGGATATTTTGGCCCAAGGCCCGGTATCACGAGAGTTTGGCGTGGTTCTTGGCATGCAGGGTCCGCATCGTAGACCGAATGAAATTCACGTGGTCCATGATAGGAGAACCTTTCTGGATCGGCCGACTGATGGGCATGACAGGAGCAACCGCTTTGATGGGAGACAGTCGTTGCTGAATTCGTATTTGCAGAATTCGTTGTCGCTGAATTTAGTGCGGGCCATGGCGTAGAAACGATGGCTGGTCGAGGTGTACCATTTCCGGCGGCATAATAAGCTTGTTGAGTATTAGTGCTCGATGACCTTGCTGGCACTGCGTCGGGTGCGAGAGCTACCCCGGATGGACCGTAAGCAGCCTTAGCCTCATATCCGATTGAGGAAGAAGCAGTGGGCATATGCTCTGCAGGAACTCGTCTTCCAAGGGCACATCCCGTCGTTGAAATCGAAACGATAGCAGCGAGAATCAATGAAAAACTTCTCGCAAGTTTATGGAAGCATGAGATAATGCTTAAGTTGCCCCGCGATGCTGCTGCAAAGGGGGGGATGCAGGCTAGCATCCTCGGTCGCTGCAAGATAGTCTGGGCGCACGGTATCGATCTATTCATGGATAAAAGTATCGCCCTAAGCGGTATGTTAACTTAAGTAAAAAATGTCGACTTTAGCGATCACACCAACTAATCCGAGTGAGACATGGAAGCCACTTATCATCGGTAAGGTGCAAATTGGCTTTCCGGTGGTGCAGGCTGCACTTTCTGGCTATAGCGACTGGCCGATGCGTTTATTAGCTCGGCGGCATGGCGCCTCCTACTCGCTATGCGAAGTGATGCTGGATCAGTTTCTTGTCTCGATGCGAGATCGAAGCCGCAATCGGCACTTCTTGTACAACTCGCCGGAAGAGCAACCGGTGGCGGGGCAGTTAATGGGAGCAGAGCCGGAGCAATTTGCGGCTGGGGCGAAGCGATTGGTGGAAGCTGGCTTTGCCGTAATCGATATCAACTTCGGTTGCCCGGTAAAGAAAGTTTTGGGTCGATGCCGGGGAGGCTACCATCTCAGTCAACCCGATATCGCTCTGGAAATTGTCCATCGCACACGCGACATAGTTCCAGCTGATATTCCAGTCACGCTCAAGATGCGGCGGGGTATGGATGACAGCGCAGAGAGTCGCGATAACTTTTTTAAGATACTCGATGGTGCTTTCGAGTATGGAATTGCGGGCGTGACGGTACATGGGCGAACGGTTGAGCAAAAGTACAAAGGCCCTAGTCGCTGGGAATTTCTACGGGAAGTGAAACAGCATGTTGGGGGACGAACTATTTTGGGTTCGGGCGATCTCTTTTCCGCTGCCGACTGCTGGAAGATGATTGAGCAGACGGGAGTAGACGGCGTAACCGTTGCTCGTGGTTGCATTGGGAACCCCTGGATCTTCACCCAAGCTCGTGCACTCGGTGAAGGAAAACCGCTTCCTCCCCCTCCGAGTTTGAGGGAACAGGCGGAGGTATTGCGGGAACATTGGGCGCTTGCGACCGAGCTTTATGGAGCAGATCGAGTTGGGGTGATGATGCGGAAGTTCGGCATCAAGTATTCGGCCAGCCATCCCAGCTATATCGATGTTCGATCGGATTTCGCCAAAATCCAGAATGGCGAAGATTGGGAAGCGGTCATAAATAAGCACTATTCGCTGGATCTTCCAGGTGTTTACCCCCCTCCCGAAGTGCATCGTGTTCAGGGCTCCACCTGCGCCGATTCGTGTGGCTAGGCGGTTCCTATTGCCTCGTATTCCGCGATACTCAGAAACGAGCCGGGGCGACCCTACAGGCGTTAATCGGTGCGACAGTTGCAAGAATTTGGGTGAAAATAAGGTGCTTTACGCCGAGCGGGTAGATAGAATGACAGAGTGGAAAAACATATGTTTTCTCGCTTTTCTGTGATCGGTTGTTATCGTCGCCCCCCAAGTGGCTTTTGAGGTTTCGGGACATGAAGTTGATGTCACTCCGCAAGTCGGTTCGATCTAACCGTTCTTGGTTGAAGGTTGGACTTTTGGTTTGTGGCTTTGGTTTGTTAGGTGGTTTCCCATCGGTTCGCGGACAAGAACCGGAAGTCATACCTTTCTCAGCCGACATGACCAAAGAATCTGATCGCACTGCCGCTTCGAACCTAAAGCGTGCTCTGATCAGTGGCCAATCGACCGATATCGCTGGCGAAGCTGGCCAGAAAGCGGAGAAATATTACACTGGCTTTTTGGTTCCCGCATTAACCAACCCAGCATTTGCTGAGCGCGCTCGTAGGGACATCTTTGGAGACCTTCGCAATGCGAAAACTCAGGAGATAAGAGATTTCGTTATTCGGTCGCTTGAAGGTCCTTTGAAGACAGTTGTTGCTAACGACAAGATCTCACCTTCGAGCCGTGTCGCTGCATTGATTCTCATTGGCGAGATGGATAATGAGCCAGCCGAACTATCTACCGGCAAACCTCCAAAGCCTCGCAATAACGTAAAATTCTTGCTCGATCAACTCAATCAAAAAGATCAACTCGATGGTTTAATCGCTGCGAGCTTGGTAGGTTTGGATCGCCAGGTTCGATACAGCTCCTATACGTGGCAACCTAACGCACGTGACTTGGTAGCGACGACTCTTCAAAGTGTTATCGAACAAGCACGTCCTTCGAAGCGATCGCCCGAAGCACATGCATATCTGCAACGCATGTCGATCGATATTCTCGATAACTTCACCAGCAGCAAGCATGCTCCAATGATTCCAAAGCTTGCGGCCATCGCTGCTGATCCGCAGCAGCCGACGATGCTTCGCACTGCCATCTTCCGAAGCTTACCACGCTGGCAACTCGATGGCATAGACGAAGCGACTCAGAAGCAGCTTGTTGCAGGCGCATCGTACCTAGCAAGATCTGAAACAGCGAATTGGTTGAACATCCTTCGTGGACCTGAGAAGCAAGTTTCCTCGATGATGGGAATGGGTGGCTCGGGCGGTATGGGACCTGGCGGTATGGGCCCCGGTGGAATGGGTGGCGGTGGTGCTGGCATGGACCTTGGTGGCGACATCGGCGACATGATGAAAGGTGGCATGTACGGTAAGGGTGGACTTGGTGGCAAAGGTGGAGGCAAGGGAGCGGAAAAAGATCCTGATGACACACAGGACCTGGCAACCAAGACGGCACGCAGGCGCATGTATTACATTCTCGAAAGCGTCTACCTAGCATTGGACGGCAAGACCTATGCGACCGATAAGAAACCTGTCGGCAAAGGACTTGTGGGTGGACTGAAGGAAGATAACGCTCTTGCCGCACCATCGAAGAAACTCTTGAGCGCAATCGATGATTTGTTTGACGCTCTGGGCGATAAAACGATTACCAACACAAAGACATTGGTAAGCACTACGGAAAGTCCCATAGATAAACTCGCCAACGCCGCGGATGCGATTCCTGGCATGGAGATTTACGAAAAGGAAAAAGCAAAGGAAGATGCTGCGAAACAGGGCGAATCCGATGTTGCAGCCTCGGCTGATGGCGAAGACAAACCGGCTGAAGGAAACGGCGCAGCGGCTCCAGGAGAACAGAAGCCAGCTGACGATGCTGCCGGTAATGCCGCAGCACCAGGTAACGCAGCACCAGGAAATGCCGCACCCGGCGCCGCAGCGCCAGGTAATGCAGCTCCAGGTAACGCCGCTCCAGGCGCGGCAGCACCGGGTGAAGCTGCAGGGAATGCTGCTCCTGGTAATGCCGCCCCCGGTAATGCTGGAAACGATCAGTAAAGCTTTTATCGCAAGTCGTTTCGATCGATGTTTGATTTAGCGATCTTTGATCTTTAAAAGACCACTATCGATGTTCGATACCGCGCCCGGGTTCTTACAGAAGACGTGCCGCGGATTGGTCATAGATTTTTCGTCGAAGCGGAATTTTTTCGGCAGTGGCAGAATCTACCACCGCAGCATTTCCTTCATCGCTTGAATGCTGCTTGGCAAATCATACAAGAGACTCCAGCCAGCAGCTGCCAACATAAGTCCTCCGGTGGCTAGGAGCATCCAACCGGAAGAGCGGTCTTCGCTAGGCAGAGATCCTACTTTCGCAACAACTCTTTCTTCGAATTCAAACCAGCCATCCCAATCTTGGCGCTCACCTGCCGCTAACAACTGACCTACTGTGCGATTCCCAGACATCTCTAACGAAACGTTAATCGCTTTCACTGGGAATTGCAGCACATCACCAACCCAACGCGCTTCCGAATCCATCGCGTGTGCCACTTCCAAAAGTGAATCACGTAAGTGCGCTTCACTCATACCATAAACCACCAGTCGTCTTCGCGATGTAAGTAACCACAAAGCGATGCACAGCGAGTAGAAGAGTAAAAGAATCACCCAGACCCACGCCCCAAGCGTTACCGCTGCTTGCTGTGGAAAAAACAATTCCATCGGACCGATCATCATCAGGCCAACCAATCCGATAGCTAAAGTCGCATTGTCTTTCGCTCCGCTGGTGACAAAGGGATGCGGTCGTAATCGAATCGATCCGATCAGTAACAAATAGAGCGCTAGTGGCCCCACCGCTATCGCTAAATGAAATCCCTCCATCGAAGCTGCGCCTCCAAAACGCTTTGGCTTGATCATTGGGCGGATACTGCAACCTGTAGCTGACACTTTTTTCCGCGAAAGAACTCGCAGGAAAGCATTTGCCAGCAGGAATAAGTTAGCTGGGTTGCAATTCTCACATAGCCGCCACTTTGAGCATACCAGATTTTGCTCGATTGCGTCTCATGATTTCCCAGCGAAATACCGCACCACCTGACACATTCGGAACAATCGTTGCAGACAGTATTCGTCGTCCGAATTCTCGGAATCGATGTATCGGTAATTCCAACATCTCATGAGCCGAGAGGGAAGATTGCATTACTTTCGCGTCGATATACACCCATGTTCGGGTCAGGACTCTCGTTTTTTGAAGGAATCTTTGCGTGCCGGAATTGAAGTCTTTCAGCAAGGTAGCCATGAACCTCGCCGTCGCTCGCACGGACACCAAGGAAAGCTCCCTGGATAACTCGAGGCTGGACTGCTTGATCGACTCGGTCGAGGATACCTTTAAGAGACTTGATGAGGCCATTTCCGATGTGGCCACTTCCGAAGTGAACCACCAAGCTGCCCCGACTGCGACGCATCCAGTCCTTAGCGTGATCATCCCAGTATATAACGAACAGCATACGATAACCCGAGTGATCGAGAAGGTGTTAGCTTTACCGATCCAACTTGAAGTCATTGTTGTCAACGATGGAAGTTCTGACGGGACTTGGGATTCATTGCAATCTTACGGCGATCATCCCTCGGTGCGATGTTTCAATCACGATGTGAATCAGGGCAAAGGGGCTGCGCTGCGCACCGGAATTGCGCGAGCTTCTGGGGATATCGTGATTATTCAAGATGCAGACTTAGAGTATGATCCATCCAACATCGCGACACTGATTCAACCCTTACTCGATGGAGTCACCGATGTTGTCTATGGTTCACGGTACCTCGGACATGCCGAACAAGATCCTTCCCGTATCCATCGTTTCGGCAACTGGCTACTGACTGCTTTCTCCAACATGATGGCGAGTCAATCGTTGACCGATATGGAAACTTGCTACAAGGTATTTCGACGTGAGCTAATTCAATCGATCCAGATTGAAGAGAATAGGTTCGGTTTCGAACCTGAGATCACTGCTAAGCTAAGCAAGTGCGGAGCACATATTATCGAGATGCCGGTCACCTATCATGCTCGCGGTTGGCATGAGGGAAAGAAGATTGGTTGGCGCGACTTGGTGCGTACTCTTTATTGTATCGTGAAATACAATTTGCGATGATCGAGGGTGACGATATCGCTATCCTTATCGATGACGATTGATTGTAGTCTTTCTCTATCCAATGAATTCGGCGAGTAAGCAAAGCAGCTTACTGGGGTGTGATTTAGCGCGAGATCGCTGAGGACTTCTTTTGAGCAGCCTGCGGGCTAGGCTGTGTCAAAAAAGTGCTGATATCGACGATCTTAAAATCGACAAGCATCGCACCAACTTTCGTAATTCTCATCTCATCATCTTTTGAAATCGCCCAATTAGAAAGAAGCTTGCTGGTAACCACATTCTTCTTCCCTCGACTGGAACTGATCCGACGAATCTCACCAGGAATGAGACCTCGATTTGCGATTTCACGATTGAGGACCAATCGGGCAAAAGGTGGTATGGGGCGATCAGAATAAAATGCATTTAATCGCGATGACCAATCAGCGAATGCAGCGTACTGAATCGCAATATCTGGATCATTGGGCCGTTCGCATTTCGCTTGGTATTCCAAAGTTGGTGAAGCGATCGTGAGAGTCGCCGATGTGGGATCGAATTTAGTCAACTCCGGCTTTGGAATTAATGTCGATAGTTCGGAATCGACCAATTGCTTTTGTGCTTCGTTTTCCATGGCAAGAATTTCATCCATGGCAATTCGCGCCTGTACATTTCGCTTGCGATCCAGCAGGATAATCCGTTTACCATTAGGATCGATAACCGTGATCGAATCCTGCATATCTCTTGCGAAATCGTAGAACACTCCCTCGTAAAATAGAGTGAGGTTTTGCTTGATCGGTTGCTTTGCATCCTCGAAATAGAGGTCGGTTTCAATACGGAAAGCAGGGCGGACAACTTGCGCCCAGGCAGTTGTAGAAGCCAACATGATCCATCCTGTTAAGATTACCTTCAACATCCATGCCGTCGACATGAAACCTTTTCCCCAGCAACTTATGATAGATTGGTAGCTGTTCATTGGAACGCGATGTGGTTGGGTTAAACCTGACCAACGACCTCTTCTTCGAGTTGCCAATGATCGCTGCTACCCAAGAGTCCATGAGAACGGCGAGCGTCTTGGACCTTCGGTGCAATGGCGATGGCTTCCAAAAGAAGTGCGCTGCAATAAGAAGTACGCGGGGATAGTAGCCAAATCGGTTCGACATGAGAATAGAGATACTGAAAGCAAAAGTGAGACGTTGTGAGTTTGCCTCTATCACCTCCTAACATTAACTGGGATCGCGACTTACCTGGGTTTACTCGTCCTCTGGAGAAGATCCTACGCGACGGAACGTGGGCTAATTATACCGGCGAATGCCTGGAAACCCTTTGCTCGCAATTACTGAAAATGACGGGACTGGAACCTCTCTTGTGCAGTTCCGGATCGATTGCCGTGGAACTGGCTCTTAGGGCCATTCCGATTCAAAGTGGGGATGAAGTGATCCTTGCTGGCTACGACTATCCAGGGAATTTCCGCTGTATCGAAGCGGTGGGTGGACGCGCTGTGGTTGTCGACACGCGATCGCAAAGTTGGTCGATCGACATGAATCTATTGGAAGATGCGTGCTCCGCGCAGACGAAGGCTTTGATCGTAAGTCACCTGCACGGTGAACTTCAAGATATGCTAGCGTTAAAGGACTTTGCACAACGGCGCGGCTTGGTTTTGATTGAAGATGCGTGTCAAGCGATGGGTGGCAGGATTGAGGGGCAGACGCTCGGTACGTTGGGTGATCTGGGGATCTGGAGTTTTGGAGGTAGCAAATTAGTGACGGCGGGACGCGGGGGAGTGCTCTTTTGCCGGGATCCACTAATGCTTCAGCGAGCAAAGGTTGCATCGCAACGAGGGAATGATGCGTATGCATTGAGTCATCTCCAAGCAGCGATGCTTTTACCGCAGTTAACCGCTTTGCCTGAATGGACGAATGTTCGCCAGCAATCGGCCAGCTTCTTTTTTAACCAGTTATCTCGACAAGCTGGCTTTAAATTTTCTCCTAGGTCAGGACCAACAACTGCCGATCCTTTGGAGACGAAGTCTAATTCCTCAACAGTTGCCGGCTACTACAAGCTAGGCTTTTTCTTGGAGCCTCATGGGGAACGCGATGCTGCTAGGCGTGATATGTTGATCAACAAAGCGAGAGAATTGGGTGCTGAGATCGGCGATGGCTTCCGCAGTTTTGCGTTGCGATCGCAGCAGCGGTGCCGAAAGGTAGGAGACCTCAGCCAAGCCTCACGGGCAGCGAAACTTACCCTTCTGCTGCATCATCGGCATCTTTTAGGGAGTCGTGAGCATTTGCAGGATTTGGCCGATTCATTGGGGCGACTTGTACAATCGCTAGAGTAGGTTAAGAAAACTTGCTTGTTAGGCGACTGTGGCAGTAACTATGAACATTTTAATTACCAACGATGATGGGATAGCCGCAGAGGGACTAGCCGCTTTAGCCGCTACGATGTCCCAATACGCCGAAGTAACAGTGGTCGCTCCAAAGGATCATCAAAGTTGCTGTGGCCATGGAGTTACCACAACTCGGCCATTAGGATTTGGAAAATCTCGAGCGGGATGGTACTGGGTTGACGGCCTACCGGCGGATTGTGTACGAGTCGCCATTTTGCATTTGGGGCTTAAGCCTGATTGGGTACTTTCAGGGATCAATCACGGTGGAAACCTAGGTGTCGATATTTGGATGTCGGGCACCGTAGCTGCCGCTAGAGAGGCGAGCATCTTAGGTTTGCGGTCAATGGCGATATCGCAGTATCGACGGCAGGATGTGGAAGTACCTTGGGATCTGTCCGCTCAGCGTGCTGCTCGAGCTTGGCATCACCTGTCATCGCAATCTCTGCCACCTCAGGAACTTTGGAATATCAATCTTCCTGCTGTCGAGGTGAATGCAGATGAGTCCGAGTGGCTTCGCTCTCACATGGTTCAGCTTGAATCCAAACCACTTAATCAAGCAACCATTTTTCAGAAACCATTGCCAACTACTCCAGCCATAGTCGACTGCAATCCCGAAAGTCAACCTCTCAGCTTTCATCTCGAGCACTCCGATGAGGGACTTGTCTACAGGTCGAACTATCATTCTCGGCCAAGATTACCCGATTCTGATGTCGCGCACTGCTTTGCTGGCAACATTACTTGTTCAAGGTTGTCGACCTCTCACGCTTTCACGAATTGCCCCATCCAAGCGTGACAGCGAGTTTTGATTCGCCGAAACGCAGGTTCCGGAAAGTTGTCTTGAAGAAGCAGGAAATTTTGAAGCTTCGTTTCCAAGGAGTTGATTGCTGTTAGTCATATCACCGTGAAGCATCCATCGCTTCCAACATGGTAACGATCGCTGTTCCGGGAGATGGCGCTTCATTTTTTCCACACGCATTAAGCGTTGATGTTCATAGCCTCTAGCCATTTTGTTCTTCGCCGATTCATAGCAGCCCGCGAGCGAAGATTTCTGTCCAATTACCCGTATATCCTCGGCTCGATGTCTCATCGTCTGCTTAATTTAGACCTCTGGTAATCGTACTTAGGAGTGTTTCGCGGAACGGGTGATTCAGGGGTAATGCGTGGAATAATTCCAAGAGGTAACGCAACAATATGTTGTGATAAACCGCGCAGACGTAGTGTTGATCAAACCGTCGTCCACTTGGCATTTGACCAGGTAGCACGCCAAGTTCCACTTTTTTTAATCGCAATCTCAGGATACTTGCCGTCGCCAGTGGAGGTGGCCAGACGTGCTAGAAACCTCACGCTAAAGCCGTTGTAGTTCCAATTTAGAACGAGAGGACATTGCATCGCCCAATCCCCCGACTTGCGCGCAGCAGCAAGGTAGCGAGGTTCCTTGGTAGGCTCCCAGACGCTGATGAGCGTGCGGCCACACAGACCATTATCAAACTGCAAACCAACATCGCCGAAATCGCTTGGAATCCAATCATTGACCACCATAGCTGGGTTTTTCTTGATCATTCGAGCAACGATATGTCCGACTTTTTCCTTTGGCTTTAATGCGGGGTCGATGGGAAAAAGGGAAAACACCACTGGAATGCGTAAAATGATGAGCCAATCGGTACCTGAGAGAACATGCTCTATGAGTTGGCTACGTTGATCTGGATAATGCAGCGATGTTCGAGCGAGTGCATCAAGTGGTATGGCGGCATCGCGAAGGAAAGTCGGCATCTCTCTCGGATCGCCAGAAGAATTTTTTTCCAGGGTAATTTGTCCACGTTCCGCTTAATTTGCACTAGCCACCACTCCCTAGCTTTTGGAATATCAAAAGCTTTCGAATTAATTGGCGGACAGTAAGTGGTAGAAGTCTCTGGAACACCAGACCATTTGCCACGCGCGGTAATTTCCTTAGTGACGCCAACATTCACTCCCTTCACACCATCAGCTTCCATCGTTGCGCAGACTTTTTTCATGATTGGTTCGACAGAATCCAGACCTCTGTTGGCATTTGCTGATCTGGAACCTCTGCAGCTACAGCACCACATATAACAATCATCAAAGCCTTGAAGACGATGCAATAAGCTCGATTAGAAAGCATCTCTGTCATTGCCGAGAACGGTAATTAGAGCCAAATCAAAAATAGCTGCATGACGAAAGAGCCACCATCAACGCTAGTAATTCAAATTTGCTCTTACGATAGAACGAGTAAGACTACTCAAACAACGTGCTTTGTTGCTGATAGTAAAACCATGTTTCTGTCTGACACCTTTCACTGACCATCCTTGTTTCAAACACAATCGTTTCTACGACTTCTTCTTCGCAACGACCATATATCTTTTGGTTATCGTTGATTTGAGTGCATTTGTCTTATCCATGAAGCCTACGAACTCAATATCAAACCCAGAACATTCAAGAAGATACGGAACCGTAGCCATCGTTCGACAAGCGGATAGTGGTAGGCGATCCACATAAGATTCCCATTGTCCCCCCCAAGCTCCACGGTCGTATAGACCATCCATTACCACGACTAAGCCTTTGGGGCGTAACCAGTGATACCAATTGCCGAAAGCCGCTAAAGGGTCGAATAGATTATTAGTCAACTGACGCGATACGATCACGTCAAAAGCATCAGCCTGAAAATGCGAGCGATCGGAAATATGATCACAAAAACCCTGACAAATTCTGACGTCTGCAAGTTGTGGTTTTTGCTGAAACCTTTCAACCATCGCGGGGCATGGTTCAAGTGCTGTCACTTGGAGAGACGGAACAAGCGACAAAGTTAAGCAGAGAGCGCCCGTTCCTGCGCCAGCATCGAGCACTGACATCCCTGGGAGTAGCTCGCAATGCTGAATCATATCGAGCAGCGTCGCGTTGTGATCGTCTAGTGAAAGCGTCGCAATCCAACCATCGTATTTGACGGCTTCCTCGGTACTGTAAGCTAATAGATGACGATTTCGGAACTCTGTTTGCGACTCGCGAAAGCTCATGGGTAATTGAAGTTCGCCTTCTAGAAGCCTTATCGATTTCAAAACAACAATTTGTTTTTGCCTCTAATCTAAGCAATTCCCAGATCGAGACTCATCTCACTAGACATTCGAAGCTGGCCTGAATCCAAACTGAACCGAAGTGATAAAGGAAAAAAACTCTCTTGTTGAATCCAAAACAATTGCGAATTTCCATCAGGTAATCGGTATTTAGTGAGACCCGAAGAGAGATCTACTTTCCCAAATCACTCAGTGGCCAGACTCATCAAGATTTAAGATTAGGAACAGAATTTTACGGCGGATTTTAGGGCAATCGCAAGGCTAGTAGCAGTGATTCGGTACTCAATGAAATAAGTTGATGAATCGGGGCTGATTAAACGCGATTCTGATTAGAGCGCGGCGATTCTCAAGGTGAGATTTTCCTGGCCTATGCAACCATAAAACGTGTGATGAAAGATGGCAGCGTACATTAGCCACCATGCGATATCACAAAGACTGCCTATTTGGCTCAAGAGAATATCTAAGATGGGTGAATGACTAGATTTCTTGGGAGAATTACCCCAGGCGAACTCTTCTCATTCCAACTTTGATAGTGCGTATCGGCAGAACAAAATTGCCAAAGCAGGGATATCCCGTTAAATGGAAATACAGGACGAAGACTTCCAACTTGCCAACTAACTTGCGAAAGCCCTTTGCAGCCAACAACATATGCTCCGATGGCACGCAGACGCTGGAATTCGCCTTACCTTAGCAGTAACTAGCAGCACCTCGAGGCCGCAGACGGATCTGCGGCCGAGGCAGTTTCAGACTGAGACTTGTCAGCCGTGATCCCGCTGCAAAGCCATCATATCGTTTTCAACTTTCACCCGTAGATGAAAGATTTGTGTATCACCGCTCGGCTTTACTTCGCGCTCGAGCTCACCGCGAATCACTTTCACATCTTTGGGGGCCTCGATCCCCAAAGTGACGCGATTGCCAGATATCTTGGACACCACAATTGTGATGTTATCCCCAATCACCAACTTTTCGCCTTCTTTGCGACTTAAAACTAGCATCCCAGCAACCTCCTTGAAGAACTCGAAACCGCGAAAACGACTCTCGAAATAAACCTGACCAACTGGCTCAACTCGCCTGACTAGTGACTAGCAATCCAAGCGTCTTGAGCGTTCCAACGTAAACAACACGGTTCGGCTTCAATGAATCCCTTATTGAGCAACTTCCATACCCAATGAACCCAAACCGTTCAAAAACCTGAATTCTCAACTTTTTTGTGCCGCTACTTCAAACCAACAGACCGCATCTAACCCAAATCCTTACATTCCCCAGAATCTGAAGCGGATCTAACCCATCCTGAGAACCAAGGAATATTCCATCATCGCTTTTGTCCGTCTCATTTCGAGACAAACACTCTCAAAGCGAGAGGCCAAAGGAATGTTTCTTTTTGTCGTTGCTTTTTTGTCCACGCATCAGATTGTATACACTCGACCACTATTGTCAATCCTAAATGCATATCTTTTTGTTCTAGTACTTTTCTATCCACTTCTTATTTGTATCTCAACTTTTGAACTGCATCGCGGTTTCTGGGCGACTACAGATCTTGCTGGATCGCTGTTTCAAACAAGGTCTTTTTTCAAAAACTTGCGATCCCAAATAACCCCAAAGCCTTAGAACCTTTTCGATAGCTTCTCACGTTTCCAATCAGCTCATCGCTGATTTCGCGTGTCGCGATGAGCTATTTGGTATTCGTCCGCGTGACTCTGTTATTAGTACGCCGATACATTGACACCTTTGGTCCATGTGGTTTGATTTTTTTCTGTGCGAGATATTTTTCGGCCAAGAACAAAGCCAGAATTGCTAGCAACAAAGACATCGAAATGATCGAAGCAGGACAGTCCTTCTTCTGGCTAGGCCGCGAACTTGGAGACGCCAATCTGGACAGGCTAAGTTCAGGAAACGCCGCTGAAACTTGCCAAGTATTGGGAGCCTTCGGAGAGCTCGAAGAAACAAACCGGGACAGTCCTTGTCCGGATCTTGCTCTCAGATCTTGCTTTTGGGGGACAAAGCGAAGAGAAATAGCTAGGTTAGAAACTCAGATTCAAAGGACCTCTGGAACTCATTAACCGAAACGATTTGCAACTAAGCCCGCTCAATCGGAAATGCCATTACTTCGTCAATCGATTTGCTATTGCAAGCTAGCATCACCAAACGATCCCAGCCTAAGGCACAACCCGCCGAAGAGGGCATCCCGACTTCCATCGCCTCCAAAAGTCGACTCTCTTCAGGTAAGCATTCTTTGCCGTCCTGGGCTCGCTGGTGGTTCACCTGTCGATTGCGAGCACGTAGTTCCTGGGGATCCAGTAGCTCGTGATAACCATTTGCCAGTTCGACACCACGATAGAAAAGCTCAAACCGCTCCGCTTCCCTAGGATCGTCTTTTGCGAGTTTCGCCAATGCAGATTGGCTCGCGGGGAAATGACTAACCACGACTGGTGATTCCCAACCGAGCTGCGGCTGAACGACCTCGGAGAATAGAAGATTACACCAATCGTCCCAGTCGTCGCTCCAGCTCTCTGAATCGACCAACTTCAACTCACAAGCTTTTTGCGTAAGTTGCAACTTGGTCGCATCACGCACATTGATTCCCGTGTAGAGCTTAAACGCATCCGCATATTTTAATCGCGTTGCTTCACCTACACTTAGAACCGTTTTTACTAAGCTCGAGAGCAAACCAATTCCTTGCTCAAGTCCATCGCCAACCCGATACCACTCCAGCATCGTAAATTCGGGATTGTGCAGCCGCCCTCGTTCTCCACCGCGAAATACCGGCCCAATCTGATAGATCGCCTCGAGACCACTGACCAACAATCGCTTCATCGCAAATTCGGGAGAAGTCTGCAGAAAGGCACGTCCGTCGCCGAATCCCCAGGTTTTCAAATCCTCATTGCGAACCGACCATGGCTCAAGATGACGGTCGATGACGGTATCTCGAGAAAGCACAGGTGTCTGAACCTCGATAAATCCGAGACTATCAAAGAAACACCTAGCCTCGCGAAGCAATTCCGCTCGACGTCGCAAGAACTCGATCGAAGCACTAGAGCGAAACATATCGCCTTACCTTAGGCTGCACGCCTCTTCTTGAAAGAGTCGTCTTCAACGCTCTCGCGATCGCTGATTCCAAGCGTGGCTGCCGCGCCGTTAAGAACCCGCCTTACCGTAAACGGTCGCCGATGGTCTCTGCTGTAATACAACCGCGTAGTCGCTTCGCCGAGCAGTCCGACGCTGAGCATCTGTACCGCGACGATACATAACATGACACCCAGTAGCAGCAGTGGATTACCGGTCATATCCATACCAGCGAAGAACTTTGTCGCCAGCGTAGCCGCGAGCGCCAAACTACCCGCTGCAAAAAAACCAAATGCGATTCTACCAAAAAGCTTCATCGGACTACTGTAATAATCCAACATGTACTTGACCGTTATCAAATCAAGCACCACTCGAATAGTTCGCGATAGTCCATATTTTGTCTTACCAAAAATTCGTGGATGATGCTTCGTGACAACTTCGACACAGCGTGCCCCGCGCCAGTGCGCTAGAATTGGAATGAATCGATGCATCTCACCATACAACTCCAACTCATCGGCAACCTCACGCTTCATCGCTTTCAACGTGCAACCTAAATCGTGAATTGGAAATCGCGTCACTTTGGAAATCAATCGATTGGCTAACCACGACGGAACCTTGCGACTTAGCAATTGGTCTTTTCGATCGCGACGCCAGCCATGAACCAGGTCATATCCTTCATCTAACTTGGATAACATCATGGGAATATCTGAGGGATCATTCTGCAGATCACCATCCAAAGTGACAAGATAATCACCCTTGGCGTACTCTAAGCCTGCCTGCATCGCTGCCGTCTGGCCGTAGTTTCGGCGAAATTCGACGACGACAATCCTCGAATCTTTTTCAGCCAAAGCCTGCAAAGCTTCTCGGCTACCATCGCGCGATCCATCATCGACTAAGACCACTTCAACTTCCTGCTTGAAACTCTCCAAGACAGGCTGCAATTGCTCATAGAGCCGTGGAATATTGTCGACTTCGTTATAGATCGGAACAATGATAGAAACAGACATCTCCAGCCTCCCTGCTGTTTGTCATTTCAGAACAAATTCGTTTTAGTACGATCCCTAGGTACCTGAAAACTCTGTATCCGGATCCCGTGCCTGTGAATCTAGCGAGTCCACTTCTGGTGCTCATCTAGATCTAACGTCATCCAGCACATTCCCAACGCAACAGTACCCATTCTCAGCGAGATTCATCACCTGCGATTCGTCATCGCGTTAAACACCTAGTGATCATTGGCCGTGAGTGTAGAACCCTTAAGCGATGAAAGCAACGGAACTTTCGACCTTCATACCCAGCTTCCAGACAATTGAAATGCTTGCATTTCCAAAACGCCCCTTTCCCTAACTTCTTCCTGGTCAACTATACTGAAGTTGCTAGCACACCTTTCATCACATATTGCTGTAGAGAGTGACATTTGCATAACCAACCCGCTCCGGTTGACCCACAGCTTCGGTATCGCCGGCAAACCCAGTTTTCGCCACTTGGAAAAAATAGCCAGGTCTTGCTATCCAGGGCTAAGATCACGATCTGCGGCTGCGGTGCTCTCGGTTCGGTGCTCGCTGAACGATTGACTCGAGTGGGAGTGGGGCTAATTCGCTTAATCGATCGCGACTGGGTCGAATGGGACAACCTTCCTAGGCAGACACTCTTTACCGAGGATGATGCTCGCCAACGACTCCCGAAAGCTGTCGCGGCACAATCAAAGTTAGCACAGATAAATTCCGATGCGGTAATCGAGGCGGTGGTTGAAGATCTTACGTTTCGCAATGCTCATCGCCTTCTTGAAGATACCGATCTGATTCTCGATGGAACCGACAATTTCGAAACCCGTTATTTGATCAATGATTTCGCGCACCGATTCCAAAAGCCTTGGGTGCATGGTGGTTGTATTGGTGCTCAAGGCCAAGTCATGTCGATCGTTCCAGGTACGACTGCCTGCTTTCGCTGTTTATTGCCAGAACCACCACCTGCCGATGAGGTTGGAACATGCGATAGCGTTGGCGTTCTCGGCCCAGCGGTTTCCGTCATTGCTTCATGGCAAGCCATCGAAGCGATCAAGATCATTTGCTTGGCAACCAACTCAACTCTCGGTCAACTTCAAGTCGTCGATCTCTGGGAGGGGACTCATCGTCGCATTTCACTTGATCGGCTACGAGCAGCCGGCAATTGTCCAACATGTGGCAGGGGGGACTATGAGTTTCTTGAGGGCCGCCGCAATGCGGCTGCAACAGTACTTTGCGGACGCGATGCGGTTCAAATACAACCGCCCACTACTCAGCTAATTAATCTGACGGAAATGGCACAGCGACTAAAGATTTACGGTGAAGTGCAGCAGAATGCGTTTCTTCTTCGAGTCTCGCTGGAAAGTCATACCATGACCCTTTTCAGTGATGGTCGGGCAATCATATCGGGCACTCAAGACCCTACCATCGCTCGCTCGATTTATTCGCGAATCATCGGAAATTGAACAACCCACTTATCTTTCCGCTCATTCGACATCATCGGCTGGAAACTCGAACTTCTTTCCGCCGAGACCTGAATAGAATTTCGTAATATCGATGCCTTGTCTCTGCTCTTCTTCCATCAACTTCAGTCGTGTCTCTAAGCGTTCGACACGGCGCATCAACTGGGGGAGCAGTTGGGGCAGCGGATCCGGGGCTTCGATTCGTGGTACGGTTGGATAGCCAAGATGTCGTTGCATCGCAGCAAATAAAAACAGAGGGTCCTTACGATGATTGGCAGCTGCGATTTTTCCCTCTTTCACGCCGAAGAGGATCGGAGCTTCCGGTCCTCCAATGTCGTCCCCACCAGCCTGACGCTGCCGGCGATCCTCGTACTCTTGGCTACGGACATAGATCAAATCCGCCAGGTCAACCAATCCCAATTGGCGTCTGACAATCAGCAACCACTCGCTCCAATTTGCATCGTACGCATTATCCTCGCTCATCGCTTTCAAACCGCGATCGTAGCTCAGGCGATTGCGACAAATCGATTCAAATTGGAAAAAGAAATATCCCTGTCGCGATTCATTTTGTGAACGATATTCGGCTTCAGCATGCAAAATGCGCAGTGCGGTTTTCAAATCAAAGCGACCGGTATCGCGTTCTGCCTCACTTACCAAAAAAATCTGAAAGGGTGAGAAATAGTGTTTGAGGATGGCCATGCCCTTCGCCATCACACCCCGATGCTTTAGCTCGGCGGAAAGCATTTCAATGGCCATCGGCAATTTCGCTGTAGCGAGTAGCTCGTGCTTGGTTTGATCAAGCAGATCCTGCAGGGTGATTTCACGATTGAGTCGTTCCAAAATCGTCCTAAAGAAATAAGCTTGTTCGACATACTCTTCGCGTGGAAGCATCAGCGATCTCCCTTGGCGGCAGCGTCTTGGGTGGGCAACTCGATAGCTTGCTCTGTCGTTTGCTCCTTTTTTTCATCCTCTAGTTTTTCTTTTGGTGAAACCTCAAGTTTTCGTTGCAGGAACTCGATGGCTTTCAAACGAGCCTCAGGATTGACGAAAGTGAGCAAATGACCTTGACCGGTCACTTCGTGAAACTGCGAATCGATTCCACATTTTTGCAGCGCGTCGTGCAAGCAGCGGCTATTGTGCAATGGCACGATTCGATCGCTGTCTCCATGAAAAAAGAAAAAGGGTGGATCATCTGATGATGCAAAAGCTTTCGGCGATGCTTGGCGATACACTTCGGGTTTCTCTTCGCGAGAGCCTCCGAGGAAGTACGCCATCGTTCGATTCTCAAGACTCAATTCAGTAAAATCGCAAGGTGCTCCTCCTGCTACAACCGCTTTGACTGCCGGCAGTCCTGGCTGTGGATTGCAACCCAATAAAGCTGCGAGATGCGCGCCGGCTGAGTATCCGTACAGCGCTAATCGACTGGTATCCATTTGATACTTATCCGCGTTTAGTTGAACCCATTTAAGCGCCTCCCGACAATCCTCGACTTGCGCAGGAAACTTCCATTGAGGGGCCAAGCGGTAATTGACCGAGAAGGCGACGAATCCTTCCCGAGCCATCTGCCTAGCGTGATCGCCCATATTCCATTTGTCCCCAGCGGCCCATCCACCTCCATGGATCATGATCACGACAGGCTTTCGAGTCTCGTCATCGAGACGATATAAATCGCCTTTCAGTTTTTGCTCACCGATTTCATGAAATACGATATCCCTCAGCACCTTCACTTGAGGCTCTTTGGCGACAGCACTCTTTTCCAGGAAATTGAGTTGAGTGAACTCGCCGACAGTCATTGTCAGCAAGAATGCTACGATAATTGGACAAAAGAGTTTTGGACCATGAACGACTTGTCTCTGAAGGTAAGTTGCCAAAAGCAAATCTCCCACGGGCGTAATAAGGTACTGATTTACGTTCGATTGCTGTGTTATCGATCTTTGTATCATAGGGAAAGTGGGAACTTGAATAAAACCTAAACCGCAGCTGTTTTCAGAAAGCGTGGGAATCGCAACGTTGTCATTTCCGTGTTGGTAACTCCCATTGCGATCGATCTTACCGTAGAGTCGTCGCTCTAATTTCTAGATAGCATTTTCCCGATTGGATCGAACCGTTATTTCGCATCCGGGTTTATTCAGGTTGTGCCTCCCCAAGTTGTCGATGTGGGAAATTCGTTGTACTAGGCTAAACCCAAGTTAAATCCAGGACCTTTTTGAGGTTTTTCGATGTACCAGAGAATCGATGCGTGCTTGGTATTTTGGGCCCTTGGTATTTTGGGCCTCTCTGCGACTGGGGGTCACCGGTAGTGAACCAAGCTGGGTTTAGGCTTCTCGGTACGCTACAATAAAGCAAATGCAAATTCGGCTTGGATACTGTACGGAGGATACTGTACGAAGAAGGCTATTTGAGCTCTTCAGGGACCTAGCCTGCAGGTAAGTAGACTCGATGGAACCATGGTGGGCGTGTGAGCATCGAGATTGAGTTGTTGAATGATCTATCCTTTTTGAAGTAAACGCGTAAGCCAATGCCTTTTCAGTCAAGCTCCCCTGGCGATTCGTCCTCCGAGAGTCCAGGCGATTCTCCTTCGAAGGACTTTCTTTCGAAGGTCGGTGCGTCGGGAAGTCGTGATTTCGACCTAGCACCTGAACAAGATCGAACTGTTTTTGATGGCCAGGGAGGGGGAGAGAAGTTTAGTTCCGTGAGTGCCGCTGTGGATGCGATTCGCAGGGGCGAAGTGGTCATCGTGGTAGATGCTGAAGACCGAGAAAATGAGGGAGACTACATATGTGCTGCCCAGGGAGTCACGGCTGAGACCATCAATTTCATGCTCAGCGGCCACGGTCAATTGTGCGCTCCGATTCTTCCGAGTGCTTGTTCGAGATTGCAGTTATCCCCGATTGTCGATCGCAACACGGCGCCATTGCAAACCGCATTCATGACGCCCGTAGATTTCGCTGGATGCAAGACGGGTATCACGGCTGCTGAGCGAGCCGAGACGATACGTCGATTGGCCTCTCCTACGAGTGCTCCCGAGGACTTTGTTCGTCCCGGCCATGTCTACCCTCTTTTGGCGATGGAGGGTGGTGTCCTACGTCGGGCTGGTCACACCGAGACGGCAGTTGATTTAGCGAGGATGGCAGGACTTACGCCAGCAGGTGTGCTGTGTGAGATTCTCAATGAGAAGGGGGAGCGTGCGACGCGCGAGGACCTCCGCAAGCTTGCCGATAAACACAAGCTGGAAATGATCACGGTCGAGCAATTGATTGCTCATCGTCGACTCAACGAGAAGCTAGTGCAGCGAAGTGCTCAAGCGCGTTTGCCGACTCGCTATGGCGAATTCGAAATCATCGTTTATCAGATTCAGTATGAGGCGCAGGAACCAATCGCTTTGGTTTTTGGGGATCTTTCGGCTGAGGGCCCGCCGCCTTTGGTACGGATGCACAGCAGTTGCTTTACCGGCGACCTGATTGAATCTCTCCGATGTGATTGTGGTGATCAGTTGAAGCTGGCTTTGGAAGCGATATGCCGAGAGGGGCGTGGCGTATTGGTTTATTTGCTTCAAGAGGGGCGAGGGATTGGTTTGACCCAGAAGATCCGCGCCTATTCGCTTCAGGAACAAGGCCTGGACACTGTACAGGCCAATCATGCGCTTGGTTTTAAGGCGGATATGCGGGACTACGGGGTAGGTATTCAGATTCTGAAGGATCTTGGATTGAAAGAGATCAGGCTGTTAACCAACAACCCCAAGAAAACAGAGGCCTTTAATCTGCGAGGTTTCGACTTACGGGTGGTGGATCAGGTTCCGATTATCCCCCCCATTAATGAGCATAACGCGTCCTATTTGGCTACGAAGAAGGAAAAGATGGGGCACCGCCTTCCTTTGGACTGATTCTTTCCCTTCCCCTTAGATTAACGGAGGATATTTTTCCTCCAATCGGTCGATAAAGTTGCCTAGATTGAGATAGCGTTGTTTGAATTAGCGGTTACGATAGTTGTAGGGAATAATCCTTGCGGAGCACTTGGTGGGCGGTTGGTTATTGAGGCGGTTTATTGTTTTCCGAGTGGTGTGGGACAGTTTGGCGATGTTCCGACCCGGTAACAGAGGGGATCGCTTGAACGCTCTAGACCTCAAACTGTAGATGTCGTACTCTGCGGTTTGCATGTGCTATTTTGCTTATTGATCTTTTCCAGATGGTCTTTTGCGATGACTACTTACAGTCTCGATTACATCGACGACCTGTACGTCCAATACATTAAGGATCCTTCGAGTGTATCGCCTGGTTGGCGACGATACTTTGAGGAGTTTTCTTTAGCTGCCCAGCACAGTAGTGTGGCATCCACGGGAGCAGCGTCGACTGTTCTTGATGATTCTGCCTCTGGAAGTGCGTCGTCAACCCGCGATGAGGCTTTGTGGCTTGCGCGGATGCAAGACCGAATTGATCAGTTGGTGCGGGAGTACCGGGTGCGTGGTCACTTGATGGCCAAGCTGGATCCTTTGGGAATCGACCGCCAGAAGCTACCGGAATTGGAACCGCAGTCTTACGGCTTGAATGCCGAGGATCTATCGAGACCGTTTACATGTGCCTCGTTTGATTACGAGAACGCGAAGACTCTAGGCGACATCGTTGAGAAATTGCGCAACACTTATTGCCGCAACATTGGTGCGCAGTTCACGCATATCGACAACCGCAATATTCGCGATTGGCTTCAGCGTCGCATGGAGAGTTGCGAGAATCGGATTGAGTTGTCGCGTGATGTGCAGGTTCGCATCTACACTCGCCTTGCGGATGCATCGGTTTTCGAGGAATTCGTGCGGCGCAAGTTTGTAGGAGCGAAGACCTTTTCCTTAGAGGGCTCGGAGAGCTTAATCCCGCTTCTGGATTTGGCTTTGGAGAAGGCTGGTCAGCATGGCATCCAAAGTGTCATCATGGGGATGGCGCATCGAGGTCGCTTGAATGTGCTTGCTAACATCATGGGCAAGCGTGCGCAAAATATTTTCTGGGCTTTCGATGATCCTCGACCGGAGCTTCACCGGGGTGCTGGAGACGTCAAGTATCACTTGGGCTATAGCAGTGACTGGACGACGAGCACTGGGTCAAAGGTTCACATATCGCTCTGTTTCAATCCGAGCCACTTGGAATTTGTGAATCCTGTTGCTCTGGGTCGATGTCGTTGCAAGCAAGATTTGACTGGCAACTTTGATCGCAACGAGCATCTGACAATTTTGATCCATGGCGATGCTTCGTTTGCTGGGGAAGGTGTCGTTCAAGAGACGTTCAATCTGTCGCAGCTACCAGCTTATAACACGGGTGGAACGCTGCATGTGATCATCAATAATCAAGTTGGTTTTACCACCGAACCGCATCAGGGGCGCAGCACCACGTATGCGACCGACATCGCGAAGATGTTGCAGATCCCTATTTTCCATGTCAACGGTGAGGATCCTGAGGCGGTCGCGCAGGTAGTGAACTTGGCCATGGATTTTCGCCGCGAGTTCCGTCGCGATGTGGTCATCGACATGTACGCGTATCGTCGATGGGGTCATAACGAGGGGGACGAGCCTCGGTTTACTCAACCGACCATGTACAAGGCGATCGATCAGCGCAAGAGTGTTCGCGAGAGCTATTTGGAGAGGCTTTTGCAGATGGGCGAGTTTACTCGTTCGGAGGCAGACAGCATTTCTCAGGTTCGCCAGGACAAGTTAGAGGCTGAATTTGCACTTGCGCAGCGGAAGGAGGATTACTACTCCGACCTTCAGACGCTGGGTGGTTTATGGACCGGATATTTTGGTGGTGCGGAGCCGAGGAACGACGATACATCTTCGGCGATAAGCGATGACACTTTACGAAGTGTTTTAGCGAAGCTGTGTGAGCTCCCTTCGGGTTTTACGCTCAATCGTAAGCTGACGCGGGTGCTGGAGCAGCGTCAGGAGATGTCGAGCAACGCGAAGCCGCTGGACTGGGCGGCGGCGGAGTTGTTGGCTTTCGGATCCTTGTCGTTGGAAGGTTACCCAATTCGAATTACGGGCCAGGATTGTGAGCGAGGCACATTTAGCCATCGCCATGCGGTGTTACATGATGCTGAAAACAATTCGACGTATATGCCGCTTGCGAATTTATCTCCTGAACAGGGCAGAATTGAAATTGCGAACAGTCCGTTGAGTGAAACGGCGGTGTTGGGATTTGAGTACGGGTACAGTCTGGACTGTCCACATGGACTTGTAGCTTGGGAGGCTCAATTCGGGGACTTCTGGAATGTGGCGCAGGTGATTGTCGACCAATTTATTGCGAGTGCAGAAGATAAGTGGGGTCGATTGAGTCGCTTGATCATGCTTCTGCCGCATGGTTTCGAAGGGCAGGGGCCTGAGCATTGCAGTGCTCGTTTGGAGCGATTATTGCAGTTGTGTGCGGAAGATAACATTCAAGTTGTTCAGCCAACGACGCCTGCGCAGTACTTTCATCTATTGCGTCGGCAGGTAAAGCGAAAGTGGAGTAAGCCTTTGGCGGTTCTAACACCGAAGAGCTTGCTTCGCCACCCTTTAGTACAGTCTTCTCATGATGAGTTTACGTCGGGGTGGTTCCTGAAAATTTTGCCTGACCAACGCCGAGAGGTTGGTTCGACGGAACGAATCCTTCTCTGTAGCGGGAAGGTTTATTATGAATTGTTTGAGCGTCGGCAGGAGCTGAAGCTGGATAAAGTGGCCATCTTGCGAATTGAGCAGTTGTATCCGCTATCCAGTGAAGAGGTAATGGCGGCACTTGAGCCATATTCGGCTGGTACGGAGATTGTTTGGGTTCAGGATGAGCCGGCGAACATGGGAGCTTGGACGCACATCAAGATGCGTTTTGGGGATGAGATCGCGAAGAAGTTCCCAATGCGTTTAGCTAGCCGTGCTGAGTCCGCAAGTCCTGCGACAGGTTCATACAGTTCTCATCACCTCGAGCAGCGGGAATTGATGGAAGCGGCCTTCGCAAACCTTTAATTTCGACTGGAAAAATAGGTCTCTTTAGGGCCTTGCGGGTGGAGCTCGGGATGACAACCGATGGCGATGGAGCTAAATTCTATATTTAGCGGCGGCGGGGATAGGGCTGAGCGATACCGTTCCATGCCTTTATTTTTAGTGGCCGGACGTCGAGCGATCTCATAATTCCAGTGTAGCTGGATTCATTTCCATAATTTCACGAAACATTGATCCCTATCAGGGTGCAGAGCAATGGTTGAAGTCAAGGTTCCAACAGTCGGCGAGTCCATCAGCGAAGTCCAGATCAGCAAGTGGCTGAAAAAGGAGGGAGATTGGGTGGGCATGAATGAGGACTTGGTGGAGCTGGAAACCGAAAAGGCTTCAGTGCAGGTTCCATCGCCTGTAGCGGGAATTTTGAAGAAGATTGTGCGCGGAGCTGAGGAGTTTGCTGCGGTAGGTGATGTGCTGGCGCATGTGGAGCCGAGCGAGAAGCCTGCTTCTGGCGGGTCTGAGTCTGGCGGTTCAAGTTCGCCATCAGCGGCCAAGGCGGGTGGATCAGAGTCTTCTGAAGTACGAGTGATGCCGGCAGCCAAGAAGCTATTGGAAGAAAACCAACTTCAGGCGAGCCAGGTAAGTGCGAGCGGCCCTGGTGGGCGAGTGTTGAAGGAAGATGTTGTTCGGCACCTGGAGGCTAGTACCAAGCCGGCGACTGCCGTGAGTGCTGAAGTTTTGCCAGCTGCGGTTTCTAAGCAAGTGATATCTCAAAGCACTCAGATCAGTGTTGGTGGACCGGATCGTATGGAGGAGGTAAAGCCTCTGAGTATGATACGTCGGACGATTGCTGCGAGATTGGTTCAAGCGCAGCAGACGGCAGCTCTGTTGACAACATTTAATGAAGTCGACATGCAACCTGTAATGGCGTTGCGGACTAAGTATCGTGACATGTTTCAAGAGAAACATGGAATCAAGCTGGGGTTGATGTCGTTCTTTGCCAAAGCGAGCGTTGAGGCTTTGAGGCGTTATCCTGCGGTGAATGCAGAGATTCGTGGCAATAATATTGTTTATCGTCATTACTATGACATTGGCGTCGCGATTGGTGGTGGTAAGGGATTAGTGGTCCCTGTTCTTCGCAATGTTGAGAAATTGAGTTTTGCTGAGATCGAGCGTACGATCGGTGATTATTCGCGCAAAGCGATGGAGAATCGATTGTTGCCTGAGCATCTTGAGGGTGGGACTTTTACCATCAGCAATGGTGGTATTTATGGTTCGTTGTTATCGACTCCGATCGTGAATCCGCCGCAAAGCGGAATATTGGGTTTGCACAGTATTCAGGATCGGCCAGTAGCGAGAGAGGGCCAGGTAGTTATTCGGCCGATGATGTATATCGCGCTAACCTACGATCACCGCATTATTGATGGTCGCGAAGCAGTTAGTTGCTTGCGGACAATCAAGGAAGTGCTGGAAGATCCGGCTAGACTGTTCTTGGAGGTCTAGTCTTAGTTGGGCGATTGATGAGATGTGCTTGAATGGCCAGCAAGCTTGTAGATAGCCCTAAGTACGATTTCGTCGTATCTCAAGGATCGTCGATCTTATGGAGGGCTGCTCAGGTATCATAGCCAGCGTCTTCGCGTGGAATTATTGCTGCGTCTTCGATGGTTAGGAGTTCATCGCCGAGGATTTGTTCGATTCTCAACTTTGAGTCACCGAGGATCAACCGAGCATCTCGAGCGTTGATGATCCAATTCCAAAGCCATTTACTGAAGACGGTGAATCGATTTCTGAAGCCTACTAAGAAGAAAATATGTATGGCACCCCACAGAAGCCATGCAAAGAATCCTCCGAACTTCCAGTTTCCGATTTCGGCGACTGCATGAGCTTTACCGATGGTTGCCATGGAGCCTTTATCGAAGTAGGAGAAGGGCGATCTATTGGTTTTTTTGCCCGAGATTTCGTTAGCGATGATTTTTGCTACATGGCTTCCGGATTGAAGGGCGCCTTGAGCGACGCCGGGGACTGGTTGGCCATTGCTGGCGGATTTTGCTGCAGCGATATCACCGATGGCAAAAGCTTCGGGGTAACCGGGAATGCTAAGATCCGGCTCGACGATTACTCGACCGGAGTTATCAAGTGGCACTCCGAGAGATTTTGCGAGTGGGTTAGCGGCGACACCTGCGGCCCAGACAACATTTCGAACTGGTATGAATTGCTCTTGGATTTTAATTCCGTATTGATCGATTTGAGTTACTTTAGAGTTTAGTAATACTTCAACGCCCATGGCTTCCAGATCTTTTTTCGCTCTTTCACTTAACTCGGGTGCGAATTGTGGCAGAAGCCTCGAGTTGCTCTGAATGAGCAGAACTCGGGCAGTTGTCGTGTCGATATTTCGGAAATCTCGAATTAGTGATTGCGTGGCGATTTCTTTGATGGCTCCGGCTAATTCGACGCCGGTAGGTCCTCCGCCGATTACAGCGAATGTCAAGGCGGCTCGACGAGCTTCAGTGTTTCCTTCGTACTCAGCGCTTTCAAAGGCGAGCAAAATTCTTCGACGGATTTCGGTGGCGTTTTCGAGAGTTTTCAGACCTGGAGCGAATTGTTCCCATTGGTCGTTTCCGAAGTACGAATGCGTTGCACCGGCTGCTAGTACAAGATAGTCGTAGGGGAGAGCTTTGCCGGGAAAAAGAACATGTTTCTTCGCGAGATCGATACCGGTGACTTCAGCGAGCACGACTCTGCAGTTATCGATTCTGGAAAGTACTTGACGAATTGGAGATGCGATATCGGCGGGTGATAAGCCGGCAGTGGCAACTTGATAGAGCATTGGTTGGAAAAGATGGTAATTTCGTCGATCGACTAGTGTTACAATTGCGCCGGTTCGCGATAGACGCTTAGCTACTTCGATACCGCCGAATCCTCCACCGATGATTAGGACTCGAGGTTTGGAGTGACTTATCTCTGTAGACATTGCATGCTGCGTTAGTTAGCGAGAAAGAGCTTGTAAGATCAGAGAAGCAAATTTAGTTGTATTTGGTTGCGTGAAGCCGGTAGCGATAATGGATGCGTTGTCAAATACAAAATCTGAGGGTTTGGCGGCTTGTGAAGAAAGCTAAGGCGCCATTATGAAAAGTCGATCAAGAGCTTAAGTAGTGCCAGAGGGATTCGAACCCCCGACCGACGGATTAGAAATCCGTTGCTCTATCCAACTGAGCTATGGCACCGAGATTTGATGCGGGTTTGCAAAAGGATACCCGCAATAGGCGATATCTGCAAACCGCCTTTGCTGGTTCGATCTCAGAAGGAGGCCGTTTGTGCCTGGAGAGTTTCTATCGACTTTCCTTGACATTCAGAATTGCTCTCAACTTAATATTTTATACATGTAATCACTTGACTTTTTGTTCACTACTTTAGATACTTTCCATATGTCCCACAAAAAGGAGTAGAGATCATGACAGTCGCTCGCAAATACATTGTCAATCTTCAGGATACGGCTTGGTATCACTGCATTTCGGGATGCGTTCAGCAGAAACGGTTGCTGAATAATAACGGTTTTGACAGGAAGGGCTGGGTGGAGCTAAGGACTCAGGAATTAGCAAGTATTTTTGCAATCGACGTCGCAGGACATGCAGTGCTGGACAGCCATATGCACTTCGTTTTGAGAATTGATGAAGCCAAAGGAAAAAGTTTCACAAATGAAGAGGTCGTTAGGCGCTGGGGAGAGCTTTATCCTCCCCGAAATCATCGTGGCGAGATACTAGAAATCACGGATGACTGGGTTTCTAAAAAGGCAGCGGAGGCAGACTGGGTCAAAGAGAGGCGTCGGCGCCTGATGGATCTTGGCTGGTTTCATAAGTGTTTAAAAGAACCACTTTCGAAGTTGATCAATAAAATTGACGGCACGAGGGGGACTATTTTTGCCAGTCGCTACAAATCGATCGGAATCCTTGACGATGCTTCTCTTTTGCGGGTAATGGCTTATGTCGATTTGAACCCAGTAGCTGCGGGCGTAGCCAAATTACCTGAAAAGAGTCTTTACACTTCAATTCGCCAGCGAGTCGATAATGTAATGCGGGAAATGCGGCTTAGCGATTTGAGGTCAGTGATTAAGGCGATGGGAGTAACAACTATCAAGTTAGCAAGCTTAGAGACAAAGTGCTGGCTAATGCCGATCGAGGACTCAGCTGACTTCAGGCAGATACGAAAGGGTATAATAGACCGCATCACGGTAGGTCATTATTTTCTTCTGGTAGATCTTACTGGTCGCTACTTTCGTAAAGGCAAGGGATCTATCGCAGCGGAAGTTGCTGGCATTTTTGAGCGACTTGAGACAACGGCCGAGGAATGGATTAACCAGCAAGAGCGTCTGTGTAGCAATAGAACCTACGGTCAATACTATTCCACTAACACCGAGCATCTAGAGAAGATTGCCGAGCGAAGAGGTAATGCTCGCGTTATAAACGCGGGTGGCAAGCTTCCGCGCCGTGAGAATAGGCCACCGACTTCCTAGAAGAATTCGTGGCAAGTGTAGCGCAGAACTTAATGCCTCACTGCTTATGCTTCCTCAATTCCTTTTTGAGGTGCCGTGGCTCTTAAGTAGTCTTCGGCCGTACTGAGGTATGCATGCTTTTTCGAGTGCCGAATGACGGGTGTACTCGCTTACTGAGTTCCTCTAAAACTTTTTTGCGCGTATTACCAAAAAAGCTTTTTGACTGATGCGGTAACCTCGCGTTTTAAAAAGAAATATCGTTGACAGGCAAACTCCAATAACGAAGTAACAAAGTTGGACAGTCCAAGTCTCCGAAGTTGGACAGTCTAAGTCTCCGAAGTTGGACAGTCTAAGTCTCCGAAGTTGGACAGTCTAAGTCTCCGAAGTTGGACAGTCTAAGTCTCCGAAGTTGGACAGTCTAAGTCTCCGAAGTTGGACAGTCCAAGTCTCCGAAGTTGGACAGTCCAAGTCTCCGAAGTTGGACAGTCCAAGTCTCCGAAGTTGGACAGTCCAAGTCTCCGAAGTTGGACAGTCCAAGTCTCCGAAGTTGGACAGTCCAAGTCTCCGAAGTTGGACAGTCTAAGTCTCCGAAGTTGGACATGCGCGGATTTGGTTTTGATACTATTCGGCAGGAAGATCAAGATGAACTCGATAACCTGAAAAACGGGGATCGGCCTCGAGAAAATCTGTACTGATTAACTGAGCACCACTGGAAATAGCCTTTCTCAATCTTGTCTCATCGTTCGTTCGAGCCTCAATCGTTCCAGCATCTGCTCGCGTTCGAACTAGGAAACCCGAATCGACTAAAGAACGAATCTCATCAAAAGACCCAATGGGATCATTTCGCTTCATCCAGGCTGCCGCAGGATGCCGTCGATCAACGCTGACAAATAGCAACCTCCCCGCAAGTATCTCACTCTTGGACAAATACTCGTCCCTCACTTTACCCTCATTATCCAACAAAAATCCTATCTTGCCTCTAACCTTTTCCACCTCTGGCCAACCTATTCCCAATACCGCTTCTTGCAACGTCTTTTTCTCACCGCGAACATCATCTGGCGTCAGTATACGATCCCTGGGCCATATTTTTAGAATCGTTTTCTCTAACTCCTCAAACCCTTGCTCATCCCACTCTACTGGTCTAGTAAGCGGAGAAAAGGAATCCGATTTCAATTCCAACAAAACGAAAACAGGAATATGCGACTGATTTGCATCTGACCATTCCTTGATTTCGATCAAAGCATCCGTGAGCGTGTAAACTGTCGTTCGATAATCAAAGTCTGGACTGTGTAAAATCTTGATCCCCGCCTGGGCCATTTGTTTGTTTTTGTCGAATTCAGGTACCTCCACTTTCTGATTCAAAGCCATTGTGTACGCAACCGGCTTATTGAATAAACTTCCCTTCGGATCTAGGTACAAATCAAGCTCCAAATGCCTTACACCAAAATGACTCAACTGCTCCGAAAGAGCTCGCTGTGATACATCGATCGCTTTCGCTTCAGATGGCACAACCGATCTGATCAACCCCATCGCCACTTTATCCGGAGCCAAATGGTAGGAATTGTGCGTTCCCAACAACTGAAGCTCGTTCAATCGCAAGCCCCGACTAGCTCGCGTCGGTTCTTCCGCTTTCAATCCAGAAAACATCCAGGTAAGAATAAAACAAGCAGACACTGGCCATTTCAGATCTTTCATGCACTAATCCACACAGAGTTTTTGCGAAATCAAGGAATCGGTCTAAAATCCACTACTACCTCAATCGCTCTGCAATGAAGCGATATGCCTGCTCTCGCACTTCCGGTGGAAAATCGTGGGCACTATCGGGATAAACAACCTTTAAATTATCCCTTTGCCCGAGCAACTCATAGATAAAGTTGGCTGAAGCAATTGTCTCACGCACGCCTTCACAATCAAAATTGTCATCGTGTAATGGGGAATTACTAAAAAAGCCTCTTGGTGCTAACGCCGCTATCAGTTCCGGAAAATCGAATGGAACAACATTAGGATCACTGGAGTACCTTTCTGCAATCGCTGGCATGTATCGCGGACTTGTCCAACCTTTTAAATTACCTCCATAATACTTATGGAAACGAGTAAAGCCGCAACTGGAAACAGCCACCTTGATTCGCTCATCAAACACCGCGGTAAAAATCGTGTTGTGCCCGCCGAGCGAATGTCCAATACAACCTATCCTTGATGCATCAACTTCGGTTAACTGCTGCAATAAATCGATGGATCTCATGTTGTCCCAAACGGCCTTCAAAGACCCACTCTTCCACTCAGAATGCTTACCGAAATCATACGGATACTCGCCGAAGGAAGGATAGTCGGGAGCCAATACAACAAACCCTCTCTCCGCTAACTCAAGACCATAATGAAGATTCTTACTACCACCTAATCCAGCCGGCTCTTCCTTGCCAATTGGAATCGTTTGGTGCAAACAAAGCATCGCAGGACATGGCTTTTCTCGACTCGCCTTCGGTAGAAATAAAAAAGCATTTATTTCAGACTCACCATCCGATGCGTATCTTAGCTTTCGACGAACTAATCCCCCAGCTAAACTCTCTTCTGACAATACCTCATACCGCACTGGCTCCAAATCCTTCCGACTCGGCATCTCTCCCATCACCTTTTGCATATTAGCCAGCACTTCCATCCTCCTCTTCCACCAGTCGGACGGCTTCTTGATCTCAGCTATTTTCCCGTCGACCGTTCGATATTGCGTCACCTCAAAGTGCGATATTTCTTGCCCTTCTTCAACTTGGGCAAAAGCAACACTCACGACCAGTAGCAATAAGCTCATCGATTTAAGCCCAATCATTTCCCATTCTCCCTTTTCAACGCTCCAGTCTCCAACCTTGCTCATCGACCACTAACCTTCGATTGCCTCGGTACTCATCATATACCCTTTCCATCTCCTTGATGTCATCGAAAAAGCCAACAACAAATGCTGCCGAAAACGACTCCCCAGCCTGAATCGGCCTTCCGCCAAATTCCTCTATCATGCAGACATAACCGCGCTGATGACACCACGCTTCTGATACAATATCTGCATCCAAAGTCATCCCCGCTAACCAAGGATTTCTGTCGCTAACATTCTCCTCGCTGCGAATATGGTACGCCCGAATAAATCGCTCAGGGGTGCGATCTCGACCCCGCGCATAATTAAACTTCTCATCCGGTGCAAAATCCGTTAAAAACTCACTCGCCGCGATCGTCCCACGATAACTCAAGTACACCTCGCTAAATGAATCTCCTTTTTGATGCTTGATATGACCCGGCATATCAATACGAAGAAACATCGCATCACTATCGTTCACTGCATCAATCCGCTGCATTGAAATAAAAAAACGCTTTCCCTCCTGAAATAACAAGACCTGAGTCCACTTCGACCCTACTCTCTTTCCAGGCGCCGCGGTTCGATACTCAAATGATTGATGTATTGACACAAAGCCATCACCACGTATAACCCTCGGCTTCAATTCCTTAGCTTGAGTGCAAATCTGAGGCCCCTCGATACTTCGCTTGGCCGTCTTACCGTGATACAAATTACCAAACTCATAAACCATCTCTTTCGGTAACTGATCCCGGTAAGCCTCATCACTTCCAGGCTCCATGATCCAGTCTGCGATGTCCAGACCATAGCCTAAATCCCTTGCCCCTGTTTTCTTATCCAATAACGAATTCGCCTTCACCCCAGTAACGTAGCCCTTTTTCGCAATCTTGGCCTCCAGCACATCCGTAGAGATGATTATCTCATCTTCAGTCTCCGATAATTTGATCTCCCATGCCTCAACTGGGCTACAGAAGCCAAAATGAACAAACAACAAAATGAGCCCTGGTACAAATATCTTAACTAACACCACCCCCACCTCCCAGTTAACCGTGAAAACAACACTTCATCGGCTCCATTTCCTACCCCACCCCATCTCGCTGGGACTATCTACTCCAGCCCAACATCGGCAGTCGACCTTCGCTACCAAACATTTCTCTTTTTTCAAAGCCAAACTAGCACATTAATCTCGGATATCAATCATCATAAAACAATCAAACTTCATACTACCGCTGCCCTGCAGAAACGCTCTCTCCATTTGTCAATTCCATGAAGCTCACCACCTCGCAATCCGGCTCCGAAGTAACCATTAAGTTCGAAGGGGATCTCAGCGGGTCGCTCGATAATACAACCCGAGACAAAGTCATTGAATTAGTTCAACCAGGACGACTTCTAATCATCGATGCTAACGATCTGCAAGTTTGCTCGGGAATGACTCTACGCAAACTGCTGCTCATGTTCCGATGGGTCCGCTCTATGGGCTGTCATATTATCCTCCGCGGATTTAACGATCACTTTCGACGCTGCGCAGACGCTGCTGGATTCACGGACCTCTTCTACGAAACACCTGCAGCCCTGGAAGCTTCCAAAATCGTACACCAACCTCCACCGCGCATCGATGTTTTCCCTACTCTTTTCCATAACCAGTTCGGCTTGAGACCCGGATCCCCATACCCACTCGGAGCCACCGTCGTGACTCGAGGAATCAACTTCTCTGTTTTCTCGAAACATGCCACTGCCGCCTCGCTACTTCTCTTTCGCTTCGGACAAGATGAACCATTCGCTGAGATACCATTTCCAAGCGACTTCCGTATCGGACATATCTTCACCATGATCGTGTTCGATCTTGATCCAGATGAAATTGAATACGGCTACCGCATGTCAGGGCCCCATGATCTCTCTAAAGGCCATCGCTTCGATAACAACAAGGTATTACTGGATCCCTACAGCAACTGCGTCGCTGGCTTTGACGGATGGGGAATGCCCCGACAGTATCAATCCACTCGCGCACCCTATCGCGCACGCATACTTCCTCAAGATTACGACTGGCAGGGTGATCACCAATTAGAACTTCCTATCGAAGATCTTATCATCTACGAAATGCATGTCCGAGGATTCACCCAAAGCCCCTCGTCTCGAATCATGAACCCCGGCACCTTCGCGGGTATACGAGAAAAAATACCTTACCTAAAACAACTCGGTATTAATTGTATTGAGTTGATGCCAATCTTCGAATTCGATGAATTCGAGAACTCTCGTACTAATCCTCTTACAGGTGAGAAACTATGCAATTACTGGGGATACAACACCATCGCCTTCCAAGCTCCAAAAGCCTCCTTCGCAGCTTCGCACTCCGCACAACTACAATCTGAAGAACTTAAAGCCACTATCAAAGAGCTTCATCGTAACGGAATCGAAATCATCCTGGATGTCGTCTTCAATCACACCGCGGAAGGTGATGAAAAGGGTCCAACCATCTCTTTCCGCGGACTCGACAATGAAACCTACTACATGATCGACGACGCCGGGAACTATTTCAACTTCAGTGGCTGCGGTAACACACTCAACTGCAATCACCCTGTCGTACGCGAGTTTGTTCTAAACACTCTCCGCCACTGGGTCTCTGAATACCACGTCGATGGCTTCCGTTTCGATCTAGCAAGTATCCTCGGTCGCGATGAGAACGGTAACCCTCTCTCCAACCCACCTCTACTCGAAGCACTCGCGATGGACCCCGTTCTTGGAAAAACAAAACTCATCGCCGAAGCCTGGGACGCAGGCGGCCTCTACCAAGTTGGCTCCTTCCCCAGCTACGGTCGCTGGGCAGAATGGAACGGAAAATACCGGGACACACTTCGCAAATTCCTAAAAGGTGATGCCAACATGACAAGCGAAATGGCAACTCGCCTGATCGGCTCCCCAGACCTCTACGCTCAACGAGGACCAACCGCCTCCATCAATTTCATAACTTGCCACGACGGCTTCACTCTCACCGATCTGGTTTCGTACAACCAAAAACATAACCTCGCTAACGGCGAAGATAATCAAGATGGTTCCAATGACAATTTTTCCTGGAACTGCGGAATCGAAGGGCCCACCTCCGATCCCAAAATCCTAAATCTGCGAAATCGACAAATCAAAAACGCCATCACGATGCTTATGCTCAGTCAAGGTGTTCCGATGATCCACATGGGTGACGAATTCGGTCGCACTCAACAAGGAAATAATAACGCCTACTGCCATGATTCCCCACTCACTTGGCTCAACTGGAACCTGCTGAAAGAGAACGAAGACATCTTCCGATTCGTGCAACTCTGGATTCAGTTCCGCAAAAAACACCGCGCCCTCCGGCACGCCGCGCACGTCGGCTCAATCTCCTCACATGAACCACCTTTGGAGGTAAGCTGGCACGGCGTTCGCCCTTGGCAACCTGACTGGTCGTATCACAGCCGACTGCTCGCTTTTATGCTGAGACAGACAAGCCCCTCCGGCACTGATACCATCTACACCGCACTGAACATGTTCTGGGATCCTCTTGAAATCGAACTCCCTGAACCACCAACTGATTGCCATTGGCATAGCTTCGTCGACACATCCCTACCTTCGCCCCTCGATATTTCCGATGACGGCGAAGAAAAGCGGATTAGTGGCAATCAACAAATCATCGTAGAGGGAAGGAGTTGCCTAGTCGCCATCTTGCGATCTACCTAACCCAGTGCTCTATTTTCCAGATCTCGATTCGCTAAAAACAGAATATGTCTCTCAGCTTTTTTGGGAACTAACTTCTCAAAGTCACGTCCACACTTTGCATAATCTTATATCGTTTTGCCAAATCTTATTGTCTTATCATCACGTTACTAAGATAAGCAGTTTTTCAAACTCATATTTCCTAAACGAGTACCACTAGCAAACATGAATTCTCTCAACCATCTCTCAGTACTCACTGTAGCCATCAGCCTGACTCTCACAACCTCTGCTTTTACCAGTAACCTCAACGCCGAAGAACCCGATCCTCAAATTGCCAAACTCCTACAAGGATCGTGGGTCGTTGAGAAAATTGGCGATCGGACTTTAACTAAACAGCCTCGCCCTACACTCATCGTTAATCCAAAAAATGAAATCTACGGTGACACCTCAATCAATCGGTACGGTGGCCAACTGAATCCCAAAGGAACCCCTCTCCTCTTCGGCCCAATGCGTAGTACCCTCCGAGCTGGCACCGAAGAATTCATGGAACTAGAAAACCAATGGAAATCCGTCCTGCAAAAAGCCTCTCAAGTCAAACGCGATAAGGATCAACTTCTACTGCTCGATGATGACCAAATTCTTGCTACCCTTAAAGGAGTCAACATGACTGGCGAATGGAAACTGACAAAAATCGGTGATAGCTTGATCGAAAACACCGATCACGAACTCTCCCTCGTTATCGCCGAAGACGGCAAAGTAAACGGTAACACTGGAGTTAACCTCTTGATGGGCCAACTCTCTGCTGACCAACAAACACTCTTCGGCACTCTCGCTACCACCCGTCGTGCTGGCGCCCCAGAAATGATGCAACGCGAAAACGCTTTTCTTGATGCTCTTCGCAAAAGCAATCGCTTCGAAGTCGATGGCGCAACACTAACACTCCTGGAAGGCGATACCATCCTGCTGCAATTTCAAACCACTAAACCAGCAGACGAATAGAGGTATCCCACACACGATACTTCGGGCATAAGCAGAACCGTTGAAAGCCATTTGCACTCATCAGGATGGAATATGTTTTACAACTTTTTCTCGCAAACAAAACGGTTCTATTGCCAACTGCTATTCCTCATCCTGTCCTGCATAACATCCTTTCAATCACTTTATGGCGATGATTCCAAACAACCTAATATCCTCTTTCTCTTCGCTGACGATCTAAGCTACGAGGCACTCGGTTACACAAAACTCTACGATGTCCAGACCCCCAACCTCGATCAACTCGCCGCCCGAAGTATCAACTTCACCCATGCTTACAACATGGGCTCTTTCAGCCCCGCCGTTTGCGTTGCTAGCCGCACCATGCTTGTTTCCGGCCGCACCCTCTGGAGAACAGAACCCATCTACTCTCGTCTCAAACCAGTTTTCCAAAGAGGTGAACTCTGGCCGCAACAAATGAAAGCCGCAGGCTACGAAACCTACTTCTCTGGAAAATGGCACGTTCCTATCGATGTCACAACCTGCTTCGATCGGACCGGTACGGTCCGCGGAGGCATGCCTGCGGATAAACCATCGTGGTACTTGCGCCCCATCGAAGGTCAAAAAGATATCTGGAACTCAACCGATCCTTCCGAAGGCGGCTACTGGGCAGGAGGCAAACACTGGAGCGAAGTCACCGCAGATGAAGCCTGCGATTTTATCCAATCCAGAACTCCTACAAACGCTCCCTTCTTCGCCTACGTCGCTTTCAATGCCCCCCATGACCCAAGACAGGCCCGTCAAGAATTTTTGGATAAATATCCCATCGCAAAGATCAAAATCCCCGAAAGCTATCGCGATATCTATCCTCAAGCAGAACAAATAGGATGCGGAAAGTCGCTCCGAGACGAACGACTCGCTCCCTTCCCAAGAACGCCAATGGCCGTTCAAACCCATCGCCGAGAATACTTTGCCCTGATCACTCACCTCGATCAGCAAATAGGTCGCATCCTCAACACCTTGAAACAAACCGGGCAAGACAAAACTACTTGGATCTTCTTTACAGCAGACCATGGGCTAGCTATCGGCAACCACGGACTAATGGGAAAACAGAACATGTACGAGCACAGCCTTCGCGTCCCCTTGCTCATTGCTGGACCCGATATAACAACCCCTAAAAGCATCGACGCGAAGGTCTATCTGCAAGACATCGCCCCGACCTCTTTGCAGATCGCCAATGCAACTCCTTCCAAAACGCAGGAGTTCCAGAGTTTAATGCCGCTGATACGCGAAGAAACAGATAAGTCTCCCCACGATGTCATCTACGCCGCCTACCTCGGCCTGCAAAGAGCCATTATCTGGAATGACCTAAAACTCATTCATTATCCAGAAGCAGATACGCACAAACTCTTCGACTTGAAAAAAGACCCTCGCGAATTAGAGAATCTCATCAACAGTCCAAATTATTCCTCTCAGCGCGAAGAACTCGTGCGGCTACTAACCAAGCACGAATCCTCGCTAAAAGAAAAATCGGCAGATACGAATCGTTAGCTATGAATGTCGGCTTAACGTTATTCGAGTGATTCTGCGATCGCTTCACAGATGATCGGTAGATTCTTAGTCGTCATACCAGCCACGTTGATACGACCACTACCGACAATGTACAGCGCTTTGTTCTTTTGTAACCAATCAACCTGCATGGCCGTCAGTCCACTGTACGAGAACATGCCCTTCTGCTTCAAGAGAAATCCAAAGTCTCTCTTCTTGGTCAACTGATTCATTCCTGTGACAAACATTTCACGCATTTTGTGAATTCGAAGACGCATACCATCAACTTCAGCTTTCCACATGTTGCGCAACTCGTTGTCGCCCAGAATCGTCGCCACAATGGAAGCGCCATGTCGCGGAGGATTGCTGTAATTACAACGCACCACTAATTTCAATTGGCTCATCGCCGTCGCTGCAGCTTGTGGCGTTGAAGCAACTAAAGTCATCGCCCCAACTCGCTCACTGTAGAGACCGAAATTCTTAGAGAGTGAACTGCACACAAATAATTCGTCGTGCTTCTCCAACAGAGACTTAACCCCAGTTGCATCCTCAGCTAAGCCATCCCCAAAACCTTGGTAGGCAAAATCGACCAAAGGAAGCATACCGACCGATGAAGTCACTTCGGCTATCTGCTTCCAAGCCGCTGCATCAGGGTCAATACCCGTAGGATTATGGCAGCAGGCATGTAAGCAGATCACATCTCCCCGACGCCCCTCTTTTTTCAATGTATCGAGCATGGCACTTAGATCCAGCGAAACTTTATCCGCTGACAAATAAGGATGCACGACAACCTTCAAACCAGCAGCCTCAAAGATCGAACCATGATTCACCCAAGTAGGATTACTGAGCCATACGCGCGAACCCGGAAAATGACGCCCGACAAAATCTGCAGCGACACGACAAGCTCCCGTGCCACCAGGCGTCTGCACAGTTGCAGTACGATCCAAACTCACCGCTCCTTGCAGAGCCATCTCCGCCACTTGGCGATCGAATTCCACCAACCCCTCGATCCCCAAATAACCCTTCGTCGTTTCCTGCTCCAACAACCGTCGCTCCGCTTCCTTCACGCTCTTCAAAATTGGAGTCGCACCTGTTTCATCTTTATAGACGCCGACGGTCAGGTCGATCTTCTCGCCTCTGGGATCATTGCGAAATGCTTGACTAAGTCCAAGAATTGGATCGGCCGGAGCCATGGTCAGATGATCGAACATACCAGTAAACCTTAATATCAAGAACCCAAGTGCTCTTTGTTCCGCCTCGATAGATCAAACCGCCTACTTATTGCAGATTAGTGTTCTAATAATCCCCTTTTCGAGCAAGGGGGCAAGCCACCCTCGGATACCCTTCAGCCCACTTCTTTTCCTTTTAGCGACCTACCATTTGGTCATTTTTGGCCCAAAAAACTTCTCCGAATCTGATATCTTTACAGTTGCCTGCAACACCCCCACACTCGGACCAACCATTAAAAATCATAATACAACTTTCTCCGAAACTACGGCATCATGCATCCCAAGATCCTCTCCGCCGGTTTGTCCGATGTTGGACAGAAACGCGAAAACAACCAAGATCATTTTTTGATCGCCGACCTTCATCGCTCCCTGCTACTGCTCAATTCCAACCTCTCTCTCCAATGCCCAATGCGGGTACACGGAGATGGTGAAGCGCGACTAATGCTTGTCGCCGATGGCATGGGGGGTCATCAAGCTGGTGGCCGCGCGAGTGTCCGAGCACTGGAACTTTGCATCGATCAATTTCTCGGAACTATGCCCCCATCCGACCTAGCCGACAATCATCAACGCAAGAAATTAGAACAGTTTCTTCAAGAACTCTTTCATCGTAGCCATCGCTCGCTTGAATCCGATGCACGATCCGATATTCGACTCCAAGGCATGGGAACAACTCTTACCATCGCTTTACTTCAGTGGCCTAGACTCCTCATCGCCCATGCGGGCGACTCTCGTTGCTATCTGCTCCGAAATGGACATCTAATTCCACAAACACAAGATCACACGATTGCTAGTGAATTGGTTGCAAGAGGTGAACTCAATATTGACGATGCCCCTCGCTCACCCTGGGGTAACATGCTCTGGAACGTCCTCGGCGGAGGAGGCTCTCAGGCCAAACCTGATATCAAGTTTATTGAGCTTCAAGCCGACGATCGCATTTTGCTCTGCAGCGATGGACTGAATAAACATCTAACGGACAACGAAATCGCCGAAATCCTCTTGAATAATCGATTGCCCGAAGATGCCTGTCGTTGCTTAGTTGATCTAGCCAACAGACGAGGGGGTACTGACAACATTACTGTCGTCATCTCGCAATTAGCGCAGGAAGCGAAGTTCACTGATTCCGAAATCACTTCGATTTACGAAATGTCATCGGAAGCGAAAACCTCCACTTGGAGCCAAACTCTAGATTTCCTGCCCGAATCCACCACTGACACTCCCCCTTGAACCGCGAGTGCCATCGGGGATCCAAATAAGATTGACCGCAGGACTAGATTGCTAATCCTCTTCGAACTTCTCTTTGATGGCTCGCACCACACTCCGTCGCGAAAACTGTGTGGCTAAGATATCCTCAGTGCGGACTTTCAAAACGGTCGCTAATCTCAACGCTAAATCAAAATCACGAATCCCTTCAAACTGAACAACGGGCTTATCTCCATAGTAGATGGTTTCACGATCGTGCTTAAATCCCGATTCGTAACCATCCACCATCTCGAGAATCCACTCCTCGGGTACACCCTGCTTACGGCAATGCTCTACCGACCAAATATGATCGCCATCGCATTCACTGAGCAATTTCAATGCTCTTATCCTGGCCAGCATCGCGTACTCATTACAACAGGTTTTAGGTTCGAATAAACTTTTCTAACTCTTCGATACGTTGAGTCAAATTCAAAATCTCCTGCTGCAACTGCTCAACCTTCAATTCCAGCGCTGCCGTATTGGATGAAGAGTTCACTCTCACAGAAGTGCTCGATTGTCCTGAACCGCCGGCCATTACCTGCCTCCCCGACACTGCAGAGTCATCGCCAACCGAACTCCCTTCCTGTTCCCCATCGGATTCATCGGACATTTCTTTGTAATTTGCATATTGCGATCGCAAAGAATCCAATTCCTCAGGCAAGTAAATATTGTGTGTAACAATCTGCCCACGCCCCGCCGGCGTGAGATACACAATAAGATTCTTTTTTTGAAGCGATGCCAAAATCAATTGCAGACTTCCCAAATCGACAATCGGTTCCATGCGCGACGCCCGCTGTCGCAATTCTCCTAAAGTTTGCGCACCCCTTAACAGCAATTCCGTTATGACCGCTGACTCAGGTCCGTTAATACCAAACCACTGATATGCATAATGACGAACCTTAGTCACCCTCCCAGAACCTTCAACTCGCGCCACAGCTCCGGTTACTCGCAACTGATCAACCACATCCTCAACTTGATCGACAGTCAGATTCATTTGCGGATCGCGATTGCTTTTCTGGTTACAACCAGTTGCCAGGGCTGTAAGAGTTAAGGGATAGGCATCTGGTGTTGTCTTTGCCTTCTCCAGCAAGGTTCCTAAAACGCGTCTTTGCTTTGAACTCAAAGGTTGCCATGGGGCCGCAGGAACTGAAGCCCCAGATTGCGAACCAGCCGCGCCCGACGAACTATCCATCTCAGTCATGAAAAGGTTCCTAAATCTTCGACTTACTTTCGACAGTTTGATCCGCTACTCGCAACACTTTTCAACACACGGATCTATCGGCTCGGCCTGTTCTTAACTCGAAACATCTCTTGATAGGGAAGCAGAATACCACCGTCAATCGTCAATGTTGTTCCCGTCAAGTAATCGCTCCCGGGATCGGAAAGAAATACGACACCTCGCGCGATATCTTCCGGTTCCGCCAATCTTCCCCAGGGGAGATTCTTCCCGTGCTCCATCAACTCTTCTTCAAAAAAGAATTTTCTTTCTCCTGGCGTATTTGTCCAACCCGGATGAATCAGGTTCACTCGAATGCGATGCTCAGCCAACTCACATGCAGCCGTCTTTGCCATTTGATCCAAGGCGGCCTTCCCCATGTTGTACGCCATCGCTCCCGGAATCGGTTTATAGGCATGAGGAGAACTAACAAAGACCATACTTCCTCCACCACCACGCTGGAGCATATGGTCCGTCGCCGCTCGAAGAATATAAAATGGTGCCCACATGCACACGTCGATCGTTTTCTTGAATCCCTCCATGTTGGCCTTATAGAAAACCTCACGATCGCTGTACGCGGCATTCGATACGACAATGTCCAGACGCCCAAAAGTCTGCACAGTCTTTTCTACCATTCGCTCTACTTGTTCGCGATCCGCTAAATCCGCGATCAATGGAATCGCTTCGCGACCGTAACTTTTGCACTTCTGCACCGTTTCAGCTGGATCATTCAAATCATTTACAGCCACATCGGCCCCCGCCTGCGCGAGCGCCGTTGCTATCGCCGCACCAATCCCACGCGCAGCACCTGTCACTAAAGCTTTCTGGCCAGCAAGTGTCTCTCCCGGATATCGCAATCGGCCTGGATCAACGCTCATTATCAAAACCTTCTTTATCTAAAAATGGGAAATCCGATTTATCACTTGTTAGACCGACAGCACATCGTATAGTTTTTGATGAGTCGCCGCGTCATTCAATTGGAGCTTACCAAACCCTAATCTGGCCCCTTCCTGTATAGCCATTTGTTGATGCTCCGGATAATTGGTGATCAGCATCACTGGCAACTCACCAAACTCCTTCTGCTTCTTGATTTCTTTGATCACCTCAAGACCGTCGCTGTAATCTTGGTCTAACTTTCGATTAACCAAAACCAATGCGACTGCATTTTCTCGCAATAGCTTTAGCGCATCTTCAGCCCCATGCGCCTGAAGGACTTTCGCATCGAACTTACCTTCAATCAATCGCTTGATCGCTGCATGATCGGGAACACAATTTCCCACATCAACCACAATCTTTACCATTCAAGTTTTCCCCGAAAGCCCATACCGAATTGCAAACCCAAAACCCAACTAACTTCGCGATACGAGAACCGTTCTCCGTCATCTATTGTACGGTGTGTAGAGTAAGTCGCTACCAGGTGCAGACCCTAACAACCAAGGGTTCAAGCCACAAACATCATTCGTTAAGACTGAATTGCTGATGTGCACAGCACCCTTTCGTCAGTCACGCTCAGCGGTATGAATTGGCAGGGCCGTGCCAGTTGAGATAACTTCGGCCGCTCATTTTAAATGGCAAAGACCATTGTTGGAGCAGCTTAGGTTGTTGCAGCTTAGCCCTAATTGCAATTTGGCAAACAGCCGGCCGGCAAAAGCCACAACAGAATCGCGCGAAATCAAGCGACCGTTCGATTCGTCGAGAAATTTATTTGAAATGCTCGCTTTGATGGCGCCAGGCAACATCTAGACTCGTGAGACCAGACCATCCCTCAGAAAATCGAGAACCCGCGGCCAACCTCCAATGACCTCTAGACTCTGGACTTCTCTCCAACCACTTCTTCCATCTCGCGCTTGCCATCGCCATCGGCTTGCTGCGGTTGAGACACGACGGATCCTTTCGGGGATATTTCCGCGGAATCACAACCAGAAAATGCACTTGTTGCAACCATACCCAGCATGAATGAGGCGGCAAGTAGTAAGTAGGTTGAATGCTGTTTCATGGCCAAATCGTCCAACTAAAGTTCAGTCTTGGAAAATCAACTTCCAAGGCATTCGAATCGATCCTGCTAAGCCCTTTTTTGCCAAATGGCTCAGCCTAACTTCAAATAACAACACCCCGATTCGACCGTTCAATTCTCCATTCCCAGAGCTTTCTTGATCCCCATCCGCCCGTCGGCTGATCTAGAGATGAATGCTTTGAGTAAGGAAAAGTGAATAACGCCAAGGCTGCTTGAAGCTGGTGAGAGGTTCTGCATCAGACCTTGTTCTGTCAGCGCTCAACTTGAAAGGCGTAAAGCACCCTCACAACCCAGCACAGACCCACAGACCCGCAAAACCGGCACAAATCCAACCGGCCTCAATCACGCTACAGTTTAGCTTATCCCTATCGCTGAAGAAACTAGATCTACGGAATGAGACCCGGTGACACACTTTTTTCGTGAATTCCAAGAGTTGGTTTTAGCCCATAGAGCCCCTAAACCCACCCTAAAAAGTAACCACAAAGAAGTACAGAATGACAAGCTGCAAAAACTGTAACGCCGATTAAACGTTAAATCTTAACCCGCTTACCGGACCCGCATTTTCGGACTTCTTGCGCGACGTAAGTCCTTTGCCTAAAAATAGTTTACGGCTCTCAAGGCGGTTTCCAGGTCGGGCCGATATCTACACTGCCTAAGTTCCTCAAAGTGCCTGCAATCGGTCGCAGCATCGAGAGGAATTCGGGATACCGGAAAAGAATTCTGAGCCCAGGGAAGGCTCAGGCCGGTACTGGCGCATGCCATAGACGTTGATGGTACTCAAGCGGGCTCCGCTCCGCGTCACGATCCGGTAAGCGAGTAGTAAACCGATCGCGGCACCACGAAGTCGAGTGGTTTTGCACGACCCAGGTGAAGGTTACTCGATGCCGCGTGGGCAGCGAGGGCGATTTCAACGGCGACTTCGTGCGTTGAAACCGATCTCGGCCCCCCGCAACCCATCGCCGGTTGCGCCAGAAAATACGGTCCAAACATCATAGGGAGATGTGGCTCAATGAAATGGAACATTTTTGTAGGTTCGTTGGTGCTCGGTGCTAGCCTTTGCAGCCAGAGCTTTGCTGGCGGTCTTCTTGACCGTCTTTTAAGCGTGAAAGGTGCTGGTTGCGACACAAGTTGCTGCAGCACTGCTCCAGCTTGCGATCCAGGTTGCGGCGTTGAAAACGCTTGCGACCCAGGTTGCGGCGTAGAGAACGCTTGCGATCCAGGATGCGGAATCGAATCCGCTGCTCCTGGTTGCGGTATCGAAACTCCTTGCAACAGCGGTTGCGCTGCTGCTCCAAGCTGTGGCGTTGAAACAGCTTGTGGCCCAAAGCGTAAGCCATTGTTGGACATGCTTCGAAACCTTGAAGCTAAGAAGAAGAACTTCTTGGCCAAGAGCTTGAAGGCATTGGATCATGGCTGCGGTATCGAAAACGCTTGCGATCCAGCTTGCGGTATCGAAACCAGCGCTTGCAACAGCGGATGTGCTGCTGCTCCTGCATGCGGCATTGAAGCTCCTACTTGCGACAACGGTTGTGATTCAGGTTGCGGCCTGAACATCAAGCGTCCTCGCTTGTTGGACTTGTTGTTCAAATGCAAAAAGGGCTGTGATGAAGTAAGCTGCGACGCTATCAGCGCTTGTGGCTGTGGCGCTGCTCCAGCTGCTGCCCCTGCTGCTCCTGCAGCACCAGCCGCTGCAGAAGCTGCTCCTGTTCCTCCTGCACCAGTAGTTGACCCAAGTGCTTATCTGCAAAGCAAGCGCCGCGTCATTCAGGCTAGCTCTTACGTTCGCTAAGGCGAACGAGTGAGTGTTGCAACTCAGACGTGTGCTCAACCCGAGCGGCCTTTCTTCTCACGGAGAAAGGCCGCTTTTTTTATTTGGTAGCTGCAAATTGCAAACTCCTGAGTAAAGCCTCTACGCTGGAATGATCCAGTCAATCCAACATCCGCCTACACTAGGTTGCTCGGTCATGGCACCTCTTCAAGTCGAAATTCGTCTAGTCAACTGGAACGACCCAGCCGAAACAGAAGCCGTTACTTTTCTGACGAATCACTATGCAACCCATCAATTCGCTCTCGGAATGCCTCTCTCAGAAGAGATCCTTGAGAAACTCGTCCCGAAGCTGCGGCAACTCCCCACAGCGCGAGTCTTCCTCGCCTGGGAGAACAAGCGGCCCGTTGGTATCGCGACCTGCCTGCTAGGCTTCTCTACTTTTAAAGCTTCAGAATTGATCAACGTACACGACTTAGCTGTCCATGAGGATTACCGCGGCCGTGGGGTAGGGCGTCAACTGCTTGAACACATCCAGCGTTACGCGATTGATAATGGTCTCTGCGCGGTCACTCTTGAAGTCCGCTCGGATAATGTTCCTGCTCGTAAGCTCTACCATCAATTAGGCTTCTGCGATCTCGACGATCCTTTGCCTAGCGATCATAATCTTTTCGGTAAATGGAGTGCTCCTAACTAATCTCCCTGCGCGATCGCAACTCGATCCGCAGATCTACTTCAGAACTGTCGCTCTCTCAGATGCAACTTCTACTCCCTCCTATCACTTCGAAATCTGAAACTCCCGAATACAAATCACTTGCTGCGATTTTTACTTAGATCTTATTTCTGGATGAGCATCGCTTGGAACGATTAATTGCTGAGTCCCTAAAACCTTTAGAACTTCCCGAGTCTGAGATTCATGCGATCTCAGAAGCGCTGCTCGAATTGCCCCCGCGTAGTATTCGCCGAACACTTCATCTGCCAAATTCAGAAAATAGCTTTTTCGAAAATCTCCCACGTGTACCTTGGCATCGCGATGGTTTTTGGTGGGACGAAAGTAAAGGACGCCCCGGAGCCGAACTTCTCTATGCCGCCGGAGGTTACTTTATTCAAGATGCAGCTTCCATGCTATCTCTTTCTTTGCTTCAACCAGCGACCGGCGAAACCATTTGCGATCTTTGTGCGGCTCCTGGTGGCAAGGCAACTGCAATCGCCGAAGCTCTCGCTCAAGACGGTTGGCTACTGGCTAACGAAACGATTCAATCTCGATTAGCTCCTCTTGAACTTAATCTTGCTCGCACAGGAACCAATCGATACATCGTTAGCAGTTGCGATCCCGACGAGTTATCGATGCAACTTCCTCAGCAATTCGATGCTCTTTTAGTCGATGCGCCCTGCAGTGGCCAAACTCTAATTGGTAAAGGAAAGCAGTCGCTCAGCTCTATTTCGCGCAGCACCATTGAACTCAACGGTGCCAGGCAACAGCGAATTCTCGATGCGGCAGCCGTCATGGTTAAACCCGGTGGCCGACTGGTCTACTCGACTTGTACTCTGGCAACCTACGAAAATGAATTTCAAATACAAAGCTTTCTCGCGCGACACCCCAATTGGAAAATGGAAACCCGCGATGAACTCTCAAAGCGATTACTGCTTGGTCATTCTCGCGACACTATCGATGAGATATTGAAGCTGGAAAGCTCCATTGCAGCCGGCTGCTATCGCCTTTGGCCTCATCGCGACCGCTGCGCCGGTGGTTTTGCCGCAAGTATGATCTGTACCGACTCCCCTCTATCGTCCCAGCAATCCCCCTCCAACTTCGAATCCATTGACGGCCGATCAACAAGCCACGAAGATCTTGAACGGCAACCCAACCGATCTCACCGAAAGAACATCGAACGCAGTCGTGACCTCCCTCAGCGGGATCGAGGGAACCGTTCGAGGGAACTACTGGATACTCGGGAATTGAATCTGTGGGGAGAAATAGGGGAACAATCAATCCAAGCAGAAGCCCACCAAGTTTTTGGATGGCCAGAACTCCCCCCTGAAAAACTCCTGAGTTTACTCAAGGGAGGCCCAGAAATTGCTTACCAAAAAGGAACTCAGTGGAATCCGAGCCATGGGCTGGCTATGCGTCCTTTGGGATGTTGGCAGCCCAAACAGACGGTAGAACTCGACGCAACAGAAGCAAAACGATTTATGGCCGGTGAATCACTTTCGCCGATAAACGGTCAAGGTTGGGTGGTCGCTACTTGGCACAACCTTCCCTTAGGTTGGCTCAAAGTCGTCGGAGGTACTGGAAAAAACCACCTTCCCAAGGCCGCTCGGATGAACATCGCTTGACTTCTCGCTACACGAATTCGCTAAATACGCTATCTTTAAGGGTTGCGACGAAGTTTGAAAAACCTGAGGGAATCGGGCGCTCGCGAAGGGTTCTTGAAATGGAATCCTTTAACTGACGGATAAAAAACTGGCCCATAGACCAATCGATATAACAACATTTAGAGAACACTATGACCCCCTTTCTTTTTTCGGTACTTGGTTTCGCGCCGTTTACCATGCTGGGGCAACAAGTCGAATGGGGTGACTTAGTCGTTGTGGGTCTGCTCGTTCTGCTTGAAGGTGTTCTCTCGATTGACAACGCCCTCGTCTTGGGACTGTTAGCTAAAAGACTTCCCAAGCATCTTCGTCCTAAAGCTCTTTCGTACGGATTGATCGGTGCGTTTGTATTTCGTGTGATCGCAATCGCTACCGCTAGCTTCCTTCTACAGTGGACCTTCGTGAAGTTCCTCGGCGGAGCGTATCTGGTCTTTATCGCTGTCAAACATCTTTTCTTCGAAGGCCAAGAAGAGGAGGAACGAAAAATCGTTCTTGATGAAGAAGGCCAGCCGCTTCTGGTTGATGCGGAAACAGGTGGTGACCTCTCCACCGAACAAGAAGATATTGAAATTCGCGAAAGGGTACCAGTCGGCGTTTCGCTGATCACTGATGGTGACCAACCCTCAGTTCCCAACGACCCAACAAGTCCTCCCAAAGTTAAGAAAACCTGCAAGGTACCTTCGTTCTGGGGAACAGTGCTGGTTATTGAGCTAACCGATATCGCGTTTGCCGTCGACTCGATCCTCGCGGCAATGGCACTAGCTGGTAGCCGAGAAGAAAAACTCTGGGTCGTTATCACCGGCGGTATTCTCGGTGTGGTACTTATGCGGTTTGCCGCAGCTGTCTTTATCCGTCTTCTTGAAAAGTTTCCGCGATTTGAGATTTCAGCTTATCTTCTCGTGATCGTTATCGGCCTGAAACTTCTTGCCGACTGGGGTGCCAACAGTGACTGGAGTTTCAAGCAAAGCAGTTGGTTATCCAATCGCCTTGGAAGCTGGTCAGAAACGTTTGTCGATTTTGAAAAACAACGACGTGAAACTGTATCGCAGTACGAAAATTGGCTTTCTTCCAATTGGCCTCTAACGCTTGGCGTGAAATTCGACCATCACGATGCGCATGAATCACATTCGGAATCGAATACCGATTCCACTTCGCCAACTCCGGAGAATGCTCCACCTAGCGATCAAGAAAACCGCGCCGAGCCAAAGGTAAGCAGAATCCCTCACGTTCCTCATCTACTCGACTTCCATGACCTCAGAAGACCCGAGTGCCTTTTCTTCTGGATTGCAATGGCGGTTTGCTTCGCCATCGGATTTATCCCGCGACAGAAAGAAAAACTTGATACCTGATCAGCTTCTTGGCTTATGACCTTGCGTTTTCTTTAGTGTCTCGATTTCGCATGTGCGGAATAGCAAAAAGTTCCACACAACGACCGTCGACGAATCAGGCTACCTCATAAACGCAGAGATACTCTAAATCTCATAGGGTATCCGTAAGCCCACCGCGATTTTATGAGTTCGCAAATCCCGCCAATTCCGTTGCGCGATGCACTCTGCGAATCGCTAACATAAATGCGGCAGTACGCAAGCTGACTTGCGACTTAATCGACTCTTGCCAAACCTGCTCGAAAGCCTCGCTCAATGTATGATCGAGCTCCTGACGGACACGATCCAAGCTCCAGCGATAATGCTGACGGTTCTGTACCCATTCAAAATAACTGACCGTCACACCACCTGCGTTAGCCAGAATGTCAGGCAACACCATGATCCGACGATCGTTCAGTACCTTGTCAGCTTCAGGCCAAATCGGACCGTTAGCACCTTCGATGATCAGCTTTGCTTTGATCTTCGAAACATTTTCTTCTGTGATGACTCCACCAAGTGCCGCTGGAACCAACAGATCGCAATCGAGCAGCAACAGATCATCAGCTGGCAATTTCTGCGCTCCTTGGTAACCTTCCAGGCTACCGCGATTGTTGAGCGAATGGCGAAGCATGTCAGGAATGTTCAATCCTTCTGGATTGTAATAAGCACCACTTACATCGCTCACGGCAATCACCACGAATGCAGACTCATGCAAATACTTCGCTGCATGTGAGCCCACATTGCCAAACCCCTGAATCGCAACTCGGCAATTCTCTGGTTTCCGACCAATACGTTTCAGCAATTTGGTGGCCATGATCCCCACACCACGGCCCGTCGCCTCCTCGCGCCCCTTGGCACCATACTCTTCCACTGGCTTGCCTGTGATCACAGCCGGATTGAACCCATGGTATTTTTCCCACTGATTTCTTATCCAAGCCATCTCAGCAAACCCCGTCCCCATGTCAGGTGCTGGAATGTCGGTGTCGGGACCAATGATGTCGTGAATCTGATCCACAAAAGATCGCGTCAGTCGCTCAAGCTCTTTTCGACTTAGCTTCTTGGGGTCAACCGCTATCCCTCCCTTTGCGCCGCCATAAGGGAGATCCACCACGGCCGTCTTCCAAGTCATCAAGCTCGCCAACGCTCTCACTTCGTCTAAATCCACGGAAGGGTGGTAACGCAAACCTCCCTTCATCGGGCCGCGGGAATTGTCGTGCTGCACACGGTACCCCACGAAGGTTTGGATCGATCCATCATCCATTTCCAAGGGGACTTGAACCTGGACCTCGCGCTTGGGGGCCAAAAGCAAAACCCGTAACCATTGTGGCAATTGAAGATGATCTGCCGCTTCATTGAAGTACAACTCAGTAGCTGCGAACGCTTTCATGGTAAGTCTCCTACCTGAATAGCTCATTGAGGATTGCGATGAGCGGTTAATGCGGCATTATTAGGATGCAACCCTATGCATTGTCGGTTAAAGTAAAGGAGGGGAAAAGATACCCCAAGAAGGACAAACCCACCTTTTCGGGGAGACGTCCTTGTTTGGCTTTGATTTTCAACAGTTACAATTATTCTTGCCCCGCCGAACTGAACCGATTCACATAGGTTTTGAATGTCTCTTACTGCTGCTGAACTTTGGCAAAAGGTTACGACCTATTCCCTGGCTAGTCCCGAACAGTGCCGCCGTTGGGCAACTGAGATCGCTCGTCTTCGAGGCCCCGCAGCACCTCTTCAAACCGATGAGATCATCAGTTTTCTGTTGGACAATAAAATTATTACGAACTATCAAGCGGATGAATTGCTCCACTGCGCCAATCCTCGAATCCAAATTGGGCCGTGGTATATCGAACGATCCGTTTTGTTCCCTCCCTTTCGCCGTTGGCTTTTAGCTTACGACTCACAGCGGTCCATGCGACGCTGGATCTTCCCCATCGATGAATCCCTGCTTCAGCAAGCAGATGTTCGTTTAGCAGGCCCATCCTTGGAATGGTCCAAAGTGCAGGCCGGCCTAAAACTGCCAAATTTTCTCAATTTCGATCCGCCGGAAACCCATCAACAACAATTGCTTCTTATTGCTCATCCGCTCGAGGGCGCTTTGGCGACCGCCGCAAAAACCCCTCCTCAAACCGTTGCAAGCTGGATTGCGCAAATTGCTCGAAGCTTAAATGATCTGCATCAAAGCCGATTGATTCATGGACATATTCGGCCAGATAGGTTGTGGATCGACACCGCGTCTGAACCTATTTTGCTCCGCGATCCAATCGTTCCACCCTTATTGGCTGGCAACAACGACGCCTGGAGCCCTTTGGATAACCAAATACACCCCGCTTCGCCGATCAATTTTCTAGCACCAGAACTTTCTGTGCCAGGACAACCCTGGACGCCCGAAGCCGACATCTATTCCCTAGGCTGCCTTTGGTACTGGCTACTCACCGGACAAGCTCCCTTTCACGACGCGCCGCCAAACCAAATCGCCGTTCTTCACGCCGTTACTCAACTATACGTTCCGAACTCGACTGCTGGCGGAGCGAGACTGGCTGAATGCCTGAAATTCTGCCTTGGAAAAAATCCTTCAACTCGTTTTGCCAACGGCCAAGCCCTCGCGGCAGCGATCGATATCGCCCTCAGTCAAAACTCAGAATCACCCGTGCCACAAACGGCTGTCGCAACAACTCCTACGCCATCCCCGACCGTACCCCCGCCGCAAACCGCGGTCACTCCCCCATCACCCAAGGTGACTCAAGCTAAATCGACAGAGAAGCCGGCGCCTCCACTATCAACACCACCCGTTCAGAAATCTAAAGCAACTACCGCACCCACTTCCGCCACCTCTCCCTCAACCGCGGCCGAAAAGTCGCCTGTCGATAAGAAATCCATCGAGCAAAAATCGGAAACAACCAGGCTCGATAAACCTCCGACAGCATCTAACAAGCAGCCTGCCGCGCCTTTAGAAACTAGCCCTTCGGCTTCAAAGGATCCTGCTGCCAAACCTACTGAACCTCGTAAGGTCGCCACCCAAAAAACAGAAGTGGAAAAGCCTGCTCCATCTCCTGTAGCAAAAGTTGCAGCCGACAAAACTGCAGCCGATAAGACTTCAGTTGAGAAGGTTGTTAAAAGCTCTTCTCCTGAACCAACAATTGCTTCGAAAACCTCAACCGAAACAACCGCTCCAAAATCTGCCGGACCCGTTCCTTCCACTCCCGCAGCTGCTCCCCCACCCACAACCAAACAAACTCCTCCTACCTCTACTCCCGCTGCACGCCCTGCGCCACCAACAGCTCCACCGACCGCGCCACCAGCAGTGAAAGAGACTAGGCTCCCCCCTCCAACCTCGACTCCGCTAACAGCGCCAAGTCCCGTAGTTCCGCCAGCTCCAATACCTACGGTTCAGCAAACGGCTAACCCCTACAATCTTCCTCCCGCAGCTCCTATTACGACAGCAAATCCACTTACTGAATTATCTCCGAATGCCACCACCAGCATTTCAAATACACCACCTGCACCGCTTGCACCACCACCAGTAGCTGCGAAGCCGAAGTCCGGGAAAAAGAAAAAAACAAAATCGGCGAGCACAGGCAAGAAAAAGAAATCCGGCAAAGGGAAACCCGATTGGTTTCTGCCAACTCTCGGTGGTATTGGAGTCTTACTCTTAGGCATCATCGGCTATTTATTGACTGGTAGCCCTGGGCTCCGACCACCTGCCAAGACACCTCAACAACAAGCTTCGTTGAACCCTGGCTCAAGCAACAATAATGCGAACTCGGCAGCGACCAATCAGCCGACTGCGCCCGTTGACCCACTCAGCCAAAAATTTCAACTTATCGACGAAGATACTTCACTTCCATGGGCCCCTCCCTCTGCAGGCGATCCACTGAGCGCTGATCTCTTACCACCAGAAGCTCAAGCCTGGATCTTTTGGAAACCTTCGAAATTCTTAGGTAACCCGCAAGGTAAACAGTTGCTCTCTGTGCTCGAGGCAGACTTCGCTCCCGTTGGCGAATATTTGCGCTCACGCTCCGGTCTATTGCTCGACGACATCAAGCAAGTCGCTTTCGCGTTGTATCCAGGCAAGGAAGGTATGCCCGAAATCGCAACGAGATTCGAACTTTCCTCACCGAAATCTTTGCAAGAATTAAAAGCAAAATGGGGCGAGTTAAAAGATCGCGAAGTTGAAAAGAAAACACTGCTAGAGAATCAACAAGGTGAGGCCTACTGGATCGCCGAACAACCACTTTCGAACGAACAAAGCGTGACCACGTTTACGATCGGTCCAGCCGCTCGAATGGATGAACTGGTAAAGCTTGAAGGTGGTAACCCTCCCATGCGCCGCCAGGTTCAACAACTTTTCTCAGCGAGCAACAGCGATGCTGATATCACCACAATCTTTGTACCAGGCTTTCTCTTCACCGAAGGACGAATGATCCTTACAACTTCCGTCCCCAGCATGCGTGAATCATTAGGACAATTACTCGCGACTGATATGCAAGCTGGTATGCTCTCTTCAACACTGCAAGATCAGTGGTATACCGAATTGCGATTGATAGGCAACTCCGATCTCGATGCCGGGAATATCGTCAATAAGCTGCGTTCGCTCATCAATAGCCTACCAGCTGCTGTAGAATCCAGAGTGATCGAAAGACAATATGATCCACGCTGGGGTAAACTTTCAGTGCGTTACGCGCAAATGCTGCGCGAGATGGTCAACTTTTTGAGAATCAACGTCGAAGATGGTCAAGCTATAGCCAATTTCTATCTCCCTAAATCTGCCTCAACCAACCTGATCGCTGCTAGCTGGTTTGCCGCTAACAGTGTCCCGGGCGCAACCGTCTTAGCTGACACCAGCACCGCCAAACCAGAAAAAGCTCCGGTTCTCACTCCTGAAAACCTACTCGATCGCCCAATGAAAATCGCCTTCGATCAGGAATCTCTCGAAGTCTCGTTGCAGTCGATTGCGGAGGCAGCAGCTGATGGTCTTCCCGAAAGTCAGCCAAGACTAGTTATGGAACTCGATTACAACTCGATGGAAAAAGAAGGTATTACGCAAAACCAACAAATCCGCCAATTCCAACACGACGGAAAACCACTTCGCGAAGTGCTCACCGATCTGGTACGTCGCGCTAATCCAGTGGTCGGTGTCACCGATTCAACACTCCCCGACCAAAAACTCCTATGGGTTCTTGTCGATGCTCCCGATAAACCAGGCGGTAAAATGATCCGCATCACAACACGAGTCAGCGCCGCCGAAAACAAACTGCCACTCACTAAAGAATTCGCGCCTAAGGCACCTTAATCTTTGGCTCGGCGATGACAAACTGCCCGTAAAATATTCAGTAACTAACAGCGAAGCGCTGCCATCCATTACTGCTCGATATGATTCGCAGTAATGGATGTGCATACTGACTATTGCACAATCGCTTTCTTCTCACCATCGAGCGTTCCGTAACCTCTTGATGGATTGAAGCTCAATTGGTTGCAACGCGCTGATCTCTAGCCTCTCAATGTATAACGAGATAAAGCCGAAATCACTCTGCTTACTTCGCAGAAAACGGCTGAGTCCAAGCTTGCTGCTTCTGCTCCTTCCATACTGGATCAAGCGGTGCGAGTGAACTTGTAACTACGGCGCGAACATATAAATCATCTTCCTTAAGTTCATAACTGGAAGATAATTCTTCTGAAGTTGAAACGACGATACCAACATTGGAAGCATCGTCACTCTTTTTAGAAACAATATATTCCGTCTTGTAGGTAGCATTGGGATCTGGATTGATCTCAACCGTTAATGTCTTTTTCTTCTTACTGAAATCAACATCACGCAAAGTCACTCCGCTCGAAGAATAGAAGTCACCTTCCTTCATCGCTTTGATTAAATGCTCAGGAGTCAAGTAACGAGATTTTACCATCACCCAACCACGCCCCGGATGACTTCCGGGCTTACCGTGATATTCATGGCTATCATCCGTCGCTACGCCATAGAGCAAAGGGGCTTCCATCTTCATCACTCGTAGGTAATTCGCTGCGTCCCACATCTTCTCCACACCAATGTGATCCTTATCGCCAAGATGATTGACTCCGGGATGGCCGTTGTAGACTTCGAAAAATCGCTCTGCTATGACCGCTGCCAGATCATCCGCTGTGATGGCATAACCAAAATTGGGATGATTCAAATGAGGCAAAATTTCTCGACCGAGTTTCTTTTCCTGCTCTAAAACCAATCGCAAATTATTTTGCATCGCTTCTCGAACCGTCGAGCCTCCTACCGGTTTGATGATCTCAGCGACATTGGTTGCATTCATATGGACCGGCTTTCCATCCGCACTATCGGTAATCTCTTCTGCCGGAATAACAATGAATCGACCTCGCTCTTCGACAAGACTTCGGTATTCATCCAGCGGCTTTAGACGAATCTCAGAGTCCTTCGCATCTTCCTTTCCTTGGGTCTCCACCCAACCACCACCGAAGCGATTGCGATATTTCTTTAGAACATCGGGGCCACCTCGTTTGAGAATCTCCGACTCCTTCATCCAACGCATTCCCTCTGCCAATCGGTTGTGATCCGACATCGCAAGAAAATTGTATCCTTGCACTCGATACCATTCAGAAATCATCTCCGGAAAATCGTTTCCGTCGCTCCAAAACGAATGCGTATGAAGATTTCCTTTCCACCAACGAAACTCCGGTTCGTTGGGTACAGGATCGCTTACCGGATCACCACCCTGCGCGAAAGCCACTGAATCGTTGGCTCCACTTCCGGGAAAAAAGCCCGCCAAAACCAAAGTGACCAATAAGACACCGTGGAACTGCTTCATGAGAGGATTCTCCGTTTCATTTCGCAAATCTATAACGTCACTAAATTACTTTTGTTTTCAATCGCTACCATCTTAAACCGCGGATAGGTAGCCTCAACCTATTCGCAGCAGTATATCCTCGCGAAACGGTCGATGTACGCAGATTAAAAAATCTTAAAAAATGAGGGCTAACTACTCTTCCAGAGCCCCGAATGAAGATCGCTCGCCGCAGGCGGCCACTAACGACCACGCAGTTTTCTAATATCTACAACTTCAGGTTATTACCGCTATCGTGAAAACTGCTTGCAAACGATGATGCTCTCTCAACCTTCTCCATCATCGCTCAGCGATCGAGTTTTATAGGTGAGGATCGGTTTAAAATTCGCTACCACTTCGAGTAACCCGAAGGCTCGCATATCTTCGATCACTCGATCGATATCTTTATAGGCTTTACCATGCTCTTGGCGCAGAAGATCGCGTTGCTCACAGATCACAAGGTTATCAAGACCAATCTCTTTATCCTTCGGACGCCGCAGTTCATCCGGAGAGATCTTCCCAAACTTTTCATCGCTTTGAGTACGCGACACTTTCCGACCCGCACCATGTGCCAATGATTTCAGATTTTTAACTCCATCGCCAGTAGGACGTACCAAGTAGGTCAGCGAACTTCGCGATCCTGGAATAACAACCAAGCCCTGATCAGCTGGTGCAGCACCTTTTCGATGTAGCCAGAAACGCTCGCCTTCCATCTCGACGCATTCGAGAAAGTTATGGCTGAGGTCTAAAAGAGATCTTATTTCTGCACCGATGTTTTCTGCAAAACGCTCCGCAATCAATCGACGATTGCTTTTTGCAAACTCGACGGCAGATCGATGATGGCGAAGGTAATTGAGCCCTCCTAGAGACTCGGGATCCAATGCGTTATGGCCTTCCGAGCGATGATAACGATTGAGTACTTCTTGCCCCATACCGCGCGAACCGCTGTGCACCAACAGCAGAGCTTTTTTGGTGGATAAACCCAATTCATCGACTGTCTTCGGATCATAAATTTCGTGGATCACCTGCAATTCCGCGAAATGATTCCCTCCACCAATAGTACCCAAAGACTTTTCAAAGCCGATGAGGTCCTGCTCCATATCGGCTCCAGCCGCTTGGAGATAGTTTGCGCTGTCTCCCTCCCAAAGCTCATCGATGCTACCCAATGAGTCGGCCACACGACGAACATTCACACGTGCATCGACAGACGTCGCGCAAAGATGCATACCACATCCTATGTCACCTCCTATCAACTTGGGATGAATAAGATTGCGACTCGCAAAAACGACTCCTCCCGGGCTTCCTGCGCCGGGGTGTATATCTGGCATCGCAGCAATTCTTCGCATACCAGGCATTGTGGCTGCGTTTTTTAGTTGAGTGATTGCATCGGGCGAAACCCAAGTCCTAGCGGAATAAAAGAGATCGACCTTCGCCTGACTATCAGATCGCTCTTCTTCCTGATTGCCCTTTCCATCCATGTCCTTGGCGCCTCAACTTTCGCGAACTCTTTCAGCATTAAAAAATCGAACGAACATCGGTTCATCATTCGCAAGAACCGCTGCATTTTCAATGCTTTTTGAAAGACTCTCGCCAATCTATTTTTGAAAGACAACTCCTTCTTTCTCGGACTTCGTCAAGCGAGAATATCGCGAACCACATGTCCATGCACATCGGTCAATCGGAATTGACGACCTTGATAGGTATAGGTCAATCGCTCATGATCCAAGCCCATCAGATGTAAGATCGTCGCCTGAAGATCGTGAATGTGAACGGGTTTATCGACCACATGAAATCCTAGATCGTCCGTCGCTCCATAGGTCATTCCACCTTTGATGCCACCACCAGCCATCCAGATCGTATAGGCCTGCGGATGATGATCTCGTCCCTTGCTACGCCCCAGCGCGGCACTGTTTTCGATCATCGGGGTTCGGCCGAATTCTCCACCCCAAACAACAAGCGTATCGTCAAGTAATCCTCGCTCCTTAAGATCCTGTACCAAAGCCGCGCTCGCTTGATCGGTCGCTTTGCAGTTGTGGCGATGATTGCCAACCACATCGGAATGTGCATCCCAACCTTCGTGATAAATGGTGACGACTCGAACCCCCATCTCAATCATTCGCCGAGCGAGTAAACACGAGCGGGCAAAAGACGGTTTCGCGGGATCGCATCCATAAAGCTCGATCGTCTTGGGATCTTCTTTCGCTAAGTCCATCAACTCAGGCGCCGTCGATTGCAAACGAAACGCCATTTCATAAGAAGCGATTCTCGCTGCAATATCAGGATCTTGAACTTGCTCCAAGCGATGCTTGTTCAGCTTCTGAATCAACTTGAGCGACTCGCTTTGTGTCGTGACATCAATGCCTTCCGGATTACTCACATTCAAAATAGGATCACCCGAATTTCGCAAACGCACACCCCCGTAGGTCGTTGGCAAAAATCCACTGCTCCAGTTCGCTGCCCCACCGGAAATCCCCGAACCGGTGCTCATTACGACAAACGCTGGTAAGTCTCGAGTCTCGCTACCAAGCCCATACAGAAGCCATGATCCCATCGATGGCCGTCCAGGCTGAGCGAAACCTGTGTTGAGGAAAATTTGCGCAGGTGCATGATTAAACTGATCGGTGTGCATCGATCGAATGAAGCAGATGTCGTCGACGACTTTGGTCAGATGAGGCATCGCCTCCGATAGCTCAGCACCCGACTGACCATATTTTGCAAACGTGAATTGTGGTCCCAGCGTTCCTGAATCGGGACGGATAAATGCGTAACGCTGCCCACCGTATACTTCGGGGGGAATCGGCTTCCCTTGCAATTCTGCTAACTTAGGCTTGGGATCAAACAGATCCAGATGGCTCGGAGCGCCAGCCATGAAAAGATGGATCAATCGTTTTGCCTTAGGTGCAAAGTGCGGACCACCTCCGACTCCTCGAAGCGGTGGATCGATTGAGTCTTGTGATTTCCCTTCTTCACCTCGACCAATTTGGTCTAGGCCTCCGGTCAGTAGTCCTGCTAGTGCAAGTTTACCCAAGCCATAGCCACACTCGGAAAAAAAGTATCGACGAGCAATATCGGTCGGTTGCATATAAAATCTTCCTTTTTAATTCCTCGTCAGAAACTCATCGGTATTCAGTAGCGCGCGAGCTACCAACACCCATCCCGCTTGAGCCGCACCAGCTGCGCCACCACAAATTTTTTGTATGGCACCGCTGTCGGTTCCCAATCTTTGTTGCTCTGCTTGCCAGAATTCTAGCAGTGCCTGCAACTCACTATCGTCCGGCTGCCTCGATAAGACTCTTACAAATAATGCTTTGGCTGTATTACTTAAAGCGGCGGTTTGATCGCTGCCCGCCGCCACTGCTTGCGCAGCGGCCCAACGCCCCAGCGACTGAGATGTCTCGAGAACAACCGAATCATTCAGCAGCGTCAAAGCCTGTAATGGGGTATTAGTCGGAGTTCTCTTGGCCAAACAAGCTTCGCCACTTGGTCCGTCGAACGTTTGGAACATTGCATAAGGCGCTGTTCGTTTGGCAAACGTATAAAGCCCTCGTCGATAACGATCACCGCCTGGGCTAACATTCCAGGCCAATTGGCCATAGGCTCCTTCGGTCGTAACAGATGCCGGCTGTGGCGGAAATACGCTTGGACCATGCATCTTACGATCCAACAAGCCAGATACTGACAACAACGTATCACGCAATTGCTCAGCTTCCATTCGCTTGCGAGGCCCACGACTAAACCAACGGTTATCTGGATCTTTTTCTAGACGCAACGCATCAACTTCACTCCCTTGCTTGTAGGTGGAACTGGTCACGATCCAACGATGCAACCACTTGCTCGACCAACGATTGGGGTCCGTTTCCGAATTGCCATCGATCCACTGCCGCGCCATCCAATCCAGCAATTCAGGATGCGTAGGCATGCTCCCCTGATAACCAAAATCTTCCTCAGTGACCACTAAGCCTCGCCCCATCAGCAAAGACCAATTGCGATTGATGACCACACGAGCGACAAGTGGATGATCAGACCGCACCAGCCACTTCGCAAAATCCAGCCGGTTACCTGTACCCTCTTTGACCACGGCTGGAAGAAAGGCAGGGCCTCCCGCCTTCACTTCCTCTTTGGGACTCAAGAATTCACCGCGATGATGCACGAAGGTCGCTCGCGGAACATCGCTCGGTCTTTCTCGCATTACCAACGCGGTTGTGGTCGACGTCATTTTTTGCTGCAACTGCTCAAGCTGATTTCTCCACACGCTCATCAGTGGCGAGGTTCTAGCGAAATACAACTCTCGCTGACCGTACTGTTGCTTTAGCTTCTCCGCCAAAGCCTGATCGCTAGCTGTCTCAGCAGGCGAAAACTCCGGTGGTAATTGCGTTAACAGCTTCTCATTAGCACTATCGCTAAACCAAATTCGGAACTTTCCAAGCGGTGCCGAGTAATAGCGTTCAAACAGAAGTGTCAACTCAATCGCTTGACCCGCGGGAATCGGTTGCTGAAAACGAAAAGCAGCGAAATGACGTTTCCCTTGACCACCATTGATCGACCAACCCGATAATGGATCGCCGTCGATCGAGGCGCTCGCTTTACCACCCCCGTTAAAACTTTCTTCTGCCGCTGCAAACGTATACGCTTGCCCGCCACCTAGCGCCGTCACTTCGCTCAGAAAGAAATCACCCGCTGGACCTTCGTAAAAAATTCGACCTGGCCCTTTCTTCGGCAACTGCTCGTCTGGAATCGCCTCGATCAGTAAAGCATGCACGGGTTTATCCTGCGCTGCAAAACTCAAACGATACCAATCACGTTTCGATTGGTCTCCCTCGGCCAACAAAGCCATATCTTCAACTTGCCTGAGCTTGGCCATGTTGGCCTCTGTCGACACCGGTACGACGGCATGCCAGCGAGTCGGATTAGCGGCAGATGCTTGCTGCCATGCTGCAAACGCCTTGTCCAAAGATCGCGCTGTCAACTCACGAGTCGCTGCGGCGATATCAGCCGGCTTGGTCTCAGCGACTGCATAACCGACGAGCAAACGAAAACGACCAATTAAATGCTGTCCGCCGTAAAGCTGTTCGAGATCGACTTCCAACGTACCGGACTGCTCACCACCAGCTTGATAAATCGGATTAGCCGCGTACCAACTCGCCTGCCAGTTTGCGAAGGGTGGAATCGGATCCAGTGCCCAACCTGTTTTCGGATTTCCATCCACCGCGCTCTCTGCAGAAAAGCCCGTCTGAGCATGATTCGTAGTCGCCCCACTCCACTGAAGCTCAATGGAAGTCCCTGCGCTCAATGGATCAGGTAATCTCGCTTTGATGTCTGTCAGGACCAAGTTACCGTTGGGTGCTCGACCCGGACCTGTTTTTGGAAGACTACCATCGGCGTATGTCTCCAATCGCAATCCTGTTACCCAGCCTTCCTTCTGAGGCAACTTCACCTTCAAACGATAAACGTCTTTATCGGCCGCTTGGCCGCCGACGATCCAAGTTCCGTCTCGCAATTTCTCAAAGGAAGCCCCACTATCGGATACCGAAGCACTGATCTCCGCTGGCAACCATTGCACCTCCGGTAAATCGACCGGATATCGAGCTGCCGCAGTGGCTTGCCAACTCGCTATTTCACTCTGGACTTCTTTTCTTTGCTGCTCCAATCGCTCATCAACCAACTCCAACTCCGGCTCATCGGCGTTGTTTAAGTAAGCCATCATCTGATAGTACTCGCGCTGGCTTATCGGATCGTATTTGTGATTGTGACACTGAGCGCATGCAACGGTCATTCCCATCCAAACGGTAGCCGTCGTTCCGATTCGATCTACCATCGCATGGAAACGAAATTCCAGCGGATCGATGCCACCTTCTTCATTGAGCATCGTATTGCGATGAAAACCTGTCGCTACACGGTCCGACAATGTCGCCCCAGGAAGCAAATCGCCCGCAAGCTGCTTGATCGTAAATTGATCGAAGGGCGTATCGGAATTCAAAGCATCGATAACCCAATCACGATAAGGCCAAACATTTCGAACTCGATCTTTCTCGTATCCATTGGTATCAGCATACCGAGCTAAATCGAGCCAGCGTCGCGACCATCGTTCACCATAAGCCGGTGTGCTCAACAATCGCTCAACAATTTGTTCGTAGTGTTGCGTGGAAGGATCTTTTAAAAACGCTTCCACTTCCGCTTCCGTTGGAGGAAGGCCGATCAAGTCGACGTACACTCGACGCAAGAGCGTTTCGGGGGATGCTTGAGCTGTTGGCTGTAATCCGAGTTGTTGTAATTTATCCAGCACAAATAAATCGATCGGATTGCTTGCCCACTCGCCTCCCTTGGGACTCGGAAGCATAGGACGCACGGGAGTTTTAAACGCCCAGTGCTCAGCATACGGAGCACCTTCCGCGATCCACTCTTGCAGGATGCGTTTCTGCTCGTCATTGAGTTCCATCTTTGTCTCTGGCGGAGGCATCACTAGATCTGCATCCATCGACAAGATCCGTTTTACCAATTCGCTCGACTGAGCATCGCTCGGCACAATCGCCTTCTCACCAGAATCGGCAGGGGCTAACGCATCGCCTCGATCGTCCAATCGCAAACCACTTTGACGCTTCGCATCATCAGGTCCATGACATTGAAAACAATACTTCGAAAGGATTGGACGTACGTCGCGTGAAAAATCGGCAGCAGAAAGTCGCGTCGTAAAGACCGATCCAATCAGCCCGGCACCAAAGAGCATGAGCAGTGCAAGCTGGAGATTTCGTCGCATCACAAGGCACTCAATTAGGAAGGATCTGCGGAGGGATTATTGCCAAAACAGGCAAAGCGTTGATTCCTGTCTCATTGTACCTACCCCTCCCGGAAAAGTCGTCCAGCAAATAACAGCCGACGAATAAAACCACCTGAAATGATGGTTTCCAGCCCCTTTGAAAATTATTTTTCGCAAAGCTCATTGTCGAAAATACAGTTTTGGCTAGACTTCTAATGAGACTGCATCTCAACAAGAGGGCAGACCGAAGGTGGAGCGTCGAGTAAGAAACTCCGTTTTGAAGACCAGTTTTGAGATAGCGCGAGTCGCCATTTTCCTAGCCTGAACCGGAAACCTTGGGCGACAGACGTTAAATCAGCCTGACTGAACTACGTTTCCAACAAAACGCCCAACGCGATTTCACCGACTGGATCGCGCCCGACGGCACCAAAAGAGCGAGCTTTGGTAAAAGCTCGCTAGAGCCAACACGATTTTTCAAATCACTACGAGGTTTGATTGCGGTAATAAGTGAATCGGCCTATGCCAAAAGATCTTGGCTTAGGGGATTCGAACACAATCAAAAAAAATCACACTCAATAACCATGAGTAATAAAAAAATGGTTTTCGCTCGAACGCATCAACTTAATGCCTTGAAGACCTCGTCTTTGAGAGGAACTCACTTCCAGAGACACCGAGGCTTTACCTTGGTCGAGTTACTGGTAGTGATTGCCATTATCGGAATCTTGGTAGGCCTCTTGTTGCCTGCCGTACAAGCTGCTCGAGAAGCCGCTCGGCGAATGAGTTGCCAAAACAACATGCGACAACTCGCACTAGCTCTTCACAACTATGAAAGCACTAATAAAGTCTTTCCTCCCGCCAATATTTGTGTCGGTGGCTCGGCCAATCAACCTTGGTCCGCTCAATCTTTTCTGCTTCCATACCTAGAAGGTTCTAACGAGTTTAATCGCATCAACTTTTCGATTGGTTACCACGCAGATGGTAACAAGGCAAACTTTCCACCCAATGGAATTGCTGCTCAACGTATCAGCGTTCTGCTATGCCCGAGCGAAGTCAACAACACAGTGAGGCTGAACGCTGCGGGTGTGCCCGAACATTATCCCTTGAATTATGCATTAAATGTCGGTTCGTTTTTGATTTACAATCCCAACAATCGTCAGGATGGCGGCGGAGCTTTTGGTTCCAACGGCCGCATTCGCCCTGCATCGTTCATGGATGGATTGAGCAATACCATTGGGATCAGCGAAGTAAAAGCATTCACACCTCGCTTCCATGATGTTGCAGGGATGCCTTCAGTCGCTCCAATGCGACCGGAAGATGTCGCTGGCAGCTATATTCAAGGCGGTGCATGGTCAGCTACCAATGGTCATACGGAATGGGTGTGCGGTCGAGCGATTCATAATGGCTTCACCACAACATTCACTCCTAACACGCTGGTCCCCTACGTTCTGGGAGCCACAGTACATGACATCGACGCAACTAGCATGCGGGAAGGGACTACGACTACAGGAATTACCTACGGTGTCATTACCGCCAGGAGCTATCACAATGGAATTGTTAACGCCATTTTTATGGATGGGTCGGTTCGTTCAATGCCTAATAGCATCGACTTAGCCACTTGGCGTGGAATGGGTACTCGATCTGGCTCGGAGGTAACTCAACACGATTTCTAACTTTGGAAGCTTTTACGATTGCACTGCACCGCAAGAAAACCTCGGAGCGAGAAAGTGGATGTTGCGGAGCCTCTTCAACGCCATTGCATGAGGCATTCTCGATAACAAGTCGCGCTGTCGACTTTTGTAGATCGCTCAATCTTTGAGCCCTTTAATACCACGCCATTTCTTTGGCGATGTGCCAATAAAATATCAATTATCTAGCCACTTTGAACCGCGATCTTTAAGGGCCGTTCCTGGCAAGTTAGGCAAATGGCACGAATTCCTCGTGCGATCGGGAACCGAATTTTTATCTGCTGCGTCTATCCCCGTACTTCTCTTATCCGTGGTACAACAAAGCATCTCCCGATAGACCCTGTCAGGTACCTTCTCATGATCTCCAAATCTTATTGGATAATTGCCTCTCTGCTGCTCATTTCAGGAACGTTTACCATGGTGGGACTCACTCAATCGCCAGACGAAACAACGCTGCGACGAGGAGCTGAAGAGAATTACGCCAAACAAAATTGGCGAGATGCTTTTAATGCCTATCAGCAATTGTGCCTCAATCGCCAGACCTCCGCTGATAAAGTGGCTTTCGATCTATCTAAAGCACTGGAATGCTCTCGGTTTCTTAACCGCAACGAAGATATCGATCGCTTGCTTATCGATTCTACTAATGCTCACTCCGACAACTGGTCTTTATTGCAGATTGCGGCGAGATCCCTTCGCTATGCACCGCACTACGGAATCGTTGCGGATCAGAAATTTTTTCGTGCCCCAACGCGAAATATCACTGGATCTTGGATCAGCTGCTCCGATCAAGACCGACGCCAGTCGCTAATCTGGTACTCCAAGGCAATGAAGCTTGCCCTAGAGGCGGTCGATGCAAAGAAAGCAACCTCAACTGAAGTCGCTCCTCTCTATCTTGAATTTGCGGAGGAGATTCTGGAATATCGCAATGGTCGACAAGCTTGGTTGTTACAAGAAAAGAGTGATTTAGAGAAAACACCTGACTATCTCGACTTCGAAGCTCCTAACTCGGGAGTATCGCGATTTGCGCCAGTCGATACAGAAAGCAAACCTATTTTCTACGCCTCGCCTGCATCCTGGGAGGAGGCCGTTAATGATGGAGAGCGTTTTCGTTGGCTCATTGAACAGACTACGGAAGCAGATCCCGTTGTAGGCTTGCAGGCTCGATTGCTATGGGCCGACTTTCTCAACGGGCAATTTTCTGTTGATACCCTGCAACAAGATACTTGGTTGCTTCGCCCATTCTTCGATGGAGCTAAAGACGACAACAAAGACATTAAGGATGAGAAGACCGGTGTCTTTCAAATTCATACGCTGGCCGATAACGAAACCATCGCGCGACTAGCTAGTGGTATTCAACGATTCACGTTGGATGACATTTACAATCCGATCAAAATCTACCAGGAATTATCGACCAAGCGCGATAATGGAATCAATCTACAAGCTTTACAACGATTGGTCTCGATTTATTCAAATCGTAGGCAATACACCAAAGCGGCCGACACGCTGAAGCAAGTATTGGAACTTCAACCCGATAATCAATCCTATCGCGAGCAACTAAGCAATATTGTCGACCCGCGCGGACAGTTCGACCCACAACGCACTCAACTAGCCGGACAAGGAGCCACCTTGAGCTTGCTGTTTCGCAACGCAACGGAAGGCAACTTCTCTGCTAACGAGATCGACATCGAAAAGTTGTTTGCAGACACCAAAAAGTTTTTCAAGGACCCCAACAGCATTCAAATGCCAACCTTCGGCGGCATTGAAGGAATGTATCCACCTTCATTACAAAACCCAGCTGAACTCTTTCAGAAACTTGCTCTCGACAAAAAGTATCTGCTCGGCGAAGTGGCTAATTGGACTCTCAAACTAGAGCCTCGCGAAAATCATTGGGATCGTCGAATCGATATCAGTACACCGCTGCAGAAACCCGGACTCTATCTGGTGACGGTCAAGCTGGACGACAATCAGCATACGACTCGCACTTTCGTTTGGATTCAAGATACGGCCATCATTCGCAAGCCTCTAAGTGAGAAGCAGCTCTATGTGGTCGCCGATGCCAAGACGGGAGCACCCGTTACGGACAGTACGATCGAATTCTTCGGCTTCAATCAATTTTATGATCCCAACGGCAAAGCGCCTCCCAAGTTCATCACTAAAAATTTCGCACGCAAGACCAACACGCAGGGACAAGTCGTTCTCGATAGCAATGACTTGATGGATAGCGAAAGAAATACTGGCAATCTTCAGTGGATCGCGGTTGCTCGCACTCCAGACAAGAGACTCGCATTGCTCGGTGTTGAAGGCTTGTGGGCACAACCATTTTACGACCAACCTTTCTCTCAGCGCAAAGCTTACGGCGTAAGTGATCGACCTATTTATCGACCAGGAGATACAGCTCACACGAAGTTTTGGATAGCGACCGCCAGTTACGATCCATCGATCATGACACAACCTTTGGTAGATCAAAACTTCCAAGTTCAAATGCGCGACGGTCAAGGCAAGATGCTCGCGGAGAAAGCGCTGAAGACCGATCGCTTTGGTGGAGCTGAAGTTGATTTTGAGATTCCGAAAACTGCTTCGCTTGGTCGCTATTTTTTCCAGGTTGTCGGCGCGAATCAAGAATTTACGCAGACCGAACTCTCCATTCGAGTTGAAGAATATCGAAAGCCGGAATTTGAAGTGAAGATCGACGCGCCACAAGAGCCGATTCAACTCGGAGATAAGTTCAATGCGAAGATTGAAGCGAAGTATTATTTCGGTACTCCTGTTGCCGGCGCCAAAGCACAGGTGCGCGTTGAGCGAACCGCTTTCAGCGACACTTTTTATCCGGTAGCTCCATTCGATTGGTGCTATGGTCCAGGTTATTGGTGGTTCGGTTATGACTATCCTTGGTATCCAGGCTGGTCGAGATGGGTTGGTTGCCGCCCACCGCATCCCTGGTGGATACCCCACTTCCAAAGCGAACCACCGGAACTGGTTCTTGAACAGGAAATCACACTTGATGAACAGGGCAGGGGGGATATCTCCATCGATTCATCGATTGCCAAAGCAATGCTCGGCACAATGGATCATCGCTATAACATCACCGTGGAAGTGCGCGATGCCTCGCGTAGAACTTTAGTTTCCACTGGTGAAGTGATCGCAGCTCGCGAAGCCTTCAAGATTTATTCTTGGCTCCATCGCGGTTTTTACCGAGTTGGCGATAAGATCGAAGCGAATTTTCTTGCTCGCACTCTCGGCGGTAAGCCTGTATCCGGAAAGGGGCGACTGTCGCTGCTGCGCATCCAGTACGATGATCAGCGCGAGCCAACCGAAACTGTTGTCGATCAATGGGATGTCGCGACCAACGAAGAAGGAAAGCTAACCTTCCCGCTTGAAGCGAAACGAAGTGGCCAGTATCGACTCAAACTCGAACTAACCGATAGTGCAGAGCATACGGTGGAAGGCGCTTACCTGTTTACGATTCGAGGCGACCAAGAGCAGGGAAGCGATTATCGGTTTTCCGGTTTGGAATTGATCCCTGATAAACAGCAATATAAGCCTGGAGAAAAAGTACAACTGCAGATCAATGCGGATCGTGACGATGCGACAGTTCTCCTTTTCGTGCGACCATCCAACAGCGTCTACCCCGCACCGCAAATGATCAAGTTAAACAGCAAGAGTCGTACGGTCGAAATCCCCGTGAAAGTTGAAGATCAACCCAACTTTTTTGTCGAAGCGATTACCGTGTATGGTGGTGAGATTCACCAAGCGACTCGCGAGATTATCGTGCCACCTGAGCAGCGAGTTCTCGATGTAAAGGTCGTGTCCAACAAGCCAGAATATCTTCCTGGCGAAGAGGCCGAAGTCGAAGTGAGTGTTACGGATCCGGCAGGCGAACCTGTAGAAGGCTCAGCCATACTCGCAGTCTACGATCGCTCGCTAGAAGCCTTAGCAGCGGACTCGATGCCTCGCGATATCCGTGAATTCTTCTGGAAATATCGCCGCAACCATTATCCGCAAACATCGGAAAATCTTTCTTGGATGACTTATCCAATGATGATCGAAAGAATTCCCGGAATGACCCCTATCGGGATCTTTGGTGATACGCTCGCCGATGATGCGGATCAGTTCGAGAATAAAAACCAAGTCTCAGAAAGGATGAGTTCGATACGGCGCAAAGGTGGACCGGCCATTGGTATGATGGATGGTATGCCGGGCGGAGCACCTATGGCTGGAGCTAGAGGCATTGCACCGGCAGCCGAGGGCATGATGGCAATGGGGGATGCGGCATCTGCTGACGCGGGGGGCGGTGGAGGTGCACCTGGCGCACCAGGTGCACCGAGCGGCAATGCAACTCCCAAAGTACGCCAAGACTTTGCCGATTCCGCCTACTGGATCGGTAATGTGGTCGCTGATGAAACCGGTAAAGCGAAGCTACGTTTTAAGATGCCAGAGAACTTGACCAGCTGGAGTTTGCGAAGTTGGGCTGTTGGTTCTGGAGTTCGAGTTGGATCGGCTAGCACAACCGCTCTCACCCGTAAGAATTTATTGGTTCGATTGCAGTTGCCTCGCTTCCTCGTTGAACGCGATGAAGTTGTTATTTCCGCACTGGTCAACAACGACCTCAACGAAGCGAAAGATGTTAAGGTCCGCCTGGAAATCGACGGCCAAACTCAGCTCGACTTGATCGATGCTTCAACTTTGGAGCAGGTCGTTCGTGTCGAATCGCACGGTCAAGCTCGAGTTGATTGGCGTTGCAAAGCGATCGCCGAAGGGGAAGCAACGCTTCGCACTCTCGCCCTAACCGACGTTGAATCCGATGCGATGCAACTAAAGATTCCTGTACTTGTTAACGGCATTTTGAAACAAGAAAGTTTCGCGGGAACAGTGCGCGGCGAACAGTCTTCGAGCAGCATCAAACTGAAAGTTCCCGAAGCACGTCGCGCCGACCAATCGCGATTGACGGTTCGTGTCTCTCCGTCGCTGGCAGCTGCCATGGTCGACGCGCTTCCCTACATGTCCGATTACCCATATGGTTGCACCGAACAAACACTTAATCGCTTCCTACCTTCGGTCATCACCCAGCGCATGCTGCAGCAGATGAATCTTAACTTGGCTGATATCGCCAAAAAGCGAAACAATCTTAATGCTCAGGAACTTGGTGATCCTAACGAACGCCGTGAACAGTGGAAACGATTGGATCGCAACCCTGTGTTCGATGAAGCTGAGTTGTCGGCGATGGTAGCTGCTGGCGTTGGCAAGCTGACCGATATGCAGAATAGCGACGGCGGTTGGGGTTGGTTCAGCGGCGCGGGCGAATCGAGTTGGCCACACACAACGGCTGTTGTGGTTCGTGGACTGTTGATCGCACGCGATAACGACGTTGCCATCGTTCCCGATGTGATCGAACGAGGTCTGCAGTGGCTGGAGAGATATCAGGCGCAAGAACTGATGGAACTGAAGAATGCTCCGTCTAAAACAGATCCTTATAAAACCAAACCAGACAACACCGATGCGCTCGTCTTCTACGTTCTGGCAATGTCTGGACGCATCAACGGCGAGATGCAACAGATTCTCGTCGACCAGCGCGCCGAATTAAGCGTTTACAGCAAGTCGATGCTCGCCTTGGCGACGCACAAAGCGGGTAACCAACAACAAACCGATTTACTACGCCAGAACATCGAACAATTCCTAGAAGTCGATGCTGAAAATGAAACCGCCTATCTTCGTGATGATACACCTTGGTGGTATTGGTACGGCAGCGAAATTGAATCGATGGCGATGTACCTCAAACTATTAAGCCAAGTCGATCCACAAGGTGCCAATGCTCCAAGATTGGTCAAGTACTTGCTGAATCAACGCAAGAACTCAACCTACTGGAATAGCACTCGCGACACCGCGTTGGTAGTCGAAGCTTTTGGTGACTACCTAAAATCTACCGGAGAACTATCAGCGGAAATCACGGCAGAGATCTGGATGGATGGGAAGCGATTAGGAACGGTTGCTTTCACGAAAGATAATTTGTTCGATGTGAACAACACCATCGAAATCATTGGTAATGCGATCACCGCCGGAGAACACAACCTGGAAATTCGCAGAACGCAAGGAAAAGGATCGCTCTACTGGAATGCTTACCTCACTCAATTCACACAAGAAGAAAAAATTGCAGCGGCCGGTTTGGAAGTTAAAGTCGAACGACGCTTCTATCGCCAAGATCGGATCACCAAGGATTTATCTTTGGCAGGCGATCGAGGAAACCTTGTCGAAGCTGAACGAACAGCCCTCAATCGCTTGAGCTTGAAAGATCTCGAAGATCTTCCCAGCGGAACCTTGGTCGAAGTGGAATTGCTGATTGAATCCAAGAACGATTATGAATACCTGCTATTGGAAGATCGCAAGCCTGCAGGTCTTGAAGCGGTCGATACGCAAAGCGGGTATTTTTATTCGGGAGGATTGCCCGTCTATCGTGAACTGCGCGACCAGAAAACCGCATTCTTTATTCGTCAGCTACCTCGTGGTAAACATTCCTTGAGATACCAACTGCGAGCCGAAGCACCCGGTGTTTTCACCGCACTGCCAGCACAGATTTCTGGAATGTACGCACCTGAACTGGCTGGAAATTCAAATGACTTTGATTTGAAAGTGATTGAATAACAAACTTCGTTAAGACTGTTTTTAATCCAATGCAGTCATGTCGACTACTTCACCGGCGGCTCTTGTACAAAGAGCCGCTAGGATGTCCAGCGGTATATCTTCGCTGATGAATGATACATGTCCATCGACGAATAAAACCTGCGCACCACTCACATGAAAACTATAGGGCTCATTGTCATTTCTCGCATTGATTGCTTTGGTGCAACCCGCTGCGGGTGTACAGCCTTCGCGAGCTCCTGCTCCATCAGCACCATCAAGACTGAATGGCCCCTCGCTGTCAGCCCAACCAATTCCTTGGTCGTTACTTGAATCGATTCTCTTTACTCCTGCTCGGTACACTTCCGGCCTTCCTGCGCATTCAACGACTACAACTGTTGTCGAGGTACCATCTCGAATATCGGCGATTCGAGTCAGTGAGTTACGATACATAACCGAGAAACGATTCACGCTGTTGTAACGCTGAGGATTAATCGATGTCAGGTTCACACCTTGCATTGCTTCATAATCCGTTGGAGCTAAAGGGGTGCTGAACTGAATCGCCGGACGAGGTGGCTTGGCGATCGCCCTCAAAACCTCGGGGGCCTGTGGTGTGCTCGGACAACGAAAGTCGGGTAGCGGAATCGATGCTACAGCGAGATTGGTTCCCTCCCACCAGTTCAATGAGTTATCGTACAAACGATAAACATTTTCCTGCTCCAAGTAAGGGAGAACCATTGGTCTCCAACCGACATATTTGCCCTTTGGATTTCCTGGGCCAGCCATAGTCCAACCCGATGCAGGAAACGATCGCTGCGTATCGTGGAAAAGTTGCAAAGCGATACCTAGCTGCTTCAGATTGTTTTGACATTGCATCCTCCTAGCGGCTTCCCGAGTACCTTGAATGGCTGGCAACAGAAACGCGACAAGTAGCCCCAAGATAGCGATTACCAACAGGACTTCAACGAGAGTGAACCCCCTGCCACTGCTACGGCCGCAAAAACACCCACCCACAAAAACTACTCCACAGGAGTTGTAACGCAATAACTAAAATCCCTACGATCTACGCCCCTTCAAACTTAGCTTGATGGTGCTGTTAAAAAAAACGCTCCAACTATCTACCTTTATCACCTTTTAGGACTAGTCAAAGTTTGCACACACACCCAAACTATGGGGTATAGTTCTTAACAGGTGGACTGATAATTTTGAACCCGGAGAACCGAAAACTCAGCTACACAATGGCATATTGTCATTGCGATTTCCCCAGTGTAGTTGGAGCATCGGTGTAAGCTATGTCGATTCGATTACTTATTGCCGATGATCATCCATTGATTCGAGCGGGTCTTCCTATCATGCTCGAAGGCTCTGGCATCGAAATCGTGGGCAACCTGGGTAGCGCAGAGTCCGCGGAAGCACAGTACGCTGAGCTTAAGCCGGATGTCATTTTAATGGATGTGAGAATGCCGGATGACGACGGACTTCTAGCTCTCGACCGGATTCGACAAAAAGATCCCGCCGTCAAAGTCGTCATGTTTTCGGCTTGGGACAATATGACATTTGTTGCCCGAGCTGTTGCCTTGGGTGCTTTGGATTATGTCTTAAAATCATCCTCTCGTGATGAAATCATTACATCGATCAAGAACGCCGCTGCCGGAATTGATGAACCGGTAGGCAAGGACTTCAAGCGTATCCAACTTTTGATGAATCGCATCAAACGCATGGAGCCTGTGGATGGTACCCGCCTTTCTCCTCGCGAGTTGCAGGTGGCGACAAATATTGCCCTAGGTTTATCCAATCGCGAAATTGGATTCTCGATGGGCATAAGTGTTGAAACTGTCAAAGAGCATGTGCAGAATGTTCTCAGGAAAATTCCTGCTACCGATAGAACCGCTGCCGCGGTTTGGGTGATCAAGCAGGGATTGATGGACGTTTAACTTTTCTTGATCCCGCTTGAGCAAGAAAATTTTCTTAGCCAGGGATAGAAAGTAGCACTGCGATGAGCGATCTCTTGTCGACTCTTAAGGTTCCCGTGCGCTCGTCGGCCCTGACGCTACCATTCCTCGCAATTGCGTTTTGCGTTTCAGTGCAATTTCATCGTCCATTGCTGGGCCAATCGGTTCATGCTGATTTTCGTCCTGATCAATCGAAACTACCGGCGATCGCTCCTCCGAACGCCATCATGTTGTGGGACGGAAAATCGCTCGACTCTTGGCGTGCGATGGATGGGAGCGAAGTAAACTGGCTGGTCGAAAATGGAGAACTTGTCTCCACCGCTCGTGGCGAAAGAGTGAATCACATTGTGAGTAAACTCCACTTTCGCGATGCAGACATTCATGTGGAATTTATGACTGCTTCTAAAGGCCACGGTAACAGTGGCATCTATATCCACGGCAATTACGAATTGCAGATCTACGACTCCTTCGGCAAAGAGAAACCTGACCAAAATGATGAAGGCGCCATCTATGGCTTTCACCCACCCTTAGTCAATGCTTCCTTGCCAGTAGGCCAGTGGCAGGTTTACGACATTCGTTACACGGCACCTCGCCGAGACTCCTCTGGCAAGATCGTCGAAGCAGGCCACATCACCGCCTGGCTCAATGGCAAACTTGTGCAATCCGATAGCCAATTTACCGATCCTCGATCGACCTATCACCCGTTCCGCTACGGAACCACTGATTACCTCAAGGCTATCAACCAGAAGATGCAACAGACTTCGGTAGGCCCCTTCTTTTTACAGGACCACCAAAGTCCTGTTCGCTTCCGAAATGTCTGGGTCGTTCCACGAGACGACCAACATTTTGTTTATGAACCTACCCAAAAGTAAGGCTTTACTGGTTTCGTAACTGGGAAATCAGCTGAATTGGTTCGATCTTTCGCGTCTTTTGGTAGATGATGTTTCATCTAGCCGCTTCGTGACCTGACTTTTTCTGATTTTTTAAAATACCCCGGCAAATAGCTCCTCTGATACGGAGTTATCACCTGTCGGGAAATAAACCCCACCCACTCCTAGCCTTCCTCATTTTTGCCGCAGACGATGGAATCCGAAGATTCGCGACAAATCCGCTTTTTGAAACTCTACACAGCCCACGAGTTGGCAATTCGCGCTTTTGTTCGAACCTTGGTGCCCGCTCGGGACGATGCACATGAGGTGATGCAGGAGGTGGCGGTCGTCCTTTGGCGGAAGTTTAGCGACTACCCATCGGGTGAAGATTTCCGTCGCTGGGCTTTTTCTGTGGCCCGCTTTGAAGCCTTGGCTTGGCTTCGCGATCGCGCCCGAGAACGACTGGTGTTTAACGATGAAGTGTTACAACTGGTAGCCGATGAAGCAGATCGTCGTGCCGATCGCCACCACAAGCAACGCGAAGCGTTAGAAGATTGTTTGGAAAAGTTATTGCCTCAGCACCGAGAGCTGCTTCAGCAAGCCTATGCTCCGGGCGCCCGAATCGATCAACTGGCTCAATCGCGAGGCCAAACCTCGATGTCGCTCTACAAGATGCTGCATCGCCTGCGAGTCACCTTACTGGAATGTACCGAGCGTTTAATGCTTAAAGAAGGTTTAGCATGAACAACGACAACGCTTGGTACCAGCCATCATACGACGAGAAAATACACTCATCGCAAAGCGAACTGACCGACCCGCAGTGGCTCCTGATTCAGCAATACGCCGATCAATCGATCGATGCTACAGGTTTCGAACTGTTAGAAAAACTTCTTCAAACCGATAACCGTTTCCGCCAACGCTTCGTCGACTATTTGGCTCTCGATAGTTCGCTGCAAGTTGATAGTGCATTGGCAGCCGCAAATGCGACTATAAACTCAGAAGTGAATCTGACCGACGAATCTCTCTTTCCGATTGCCGCTCCATGTCAGAATGATGCAGAATCCTCCGAGGTCCGTGTGCTGGAGAAATCTTCATCAAGAAGTTCTTCGCGACGATCACGTTATTGGCTTGCTGCAAATATCGCTCTATCAATTGTCTCCCCACTATTTTTGTGGTTGTACGTCACAACCAAGTCTGATTCGCTTGATAACGACAAGTCGATCGTATGGGCCGAAATACTTGAAATCAACAACCTGACGACCGCTGATAACGCCATCAAATGGAAAGCGGGAGACTGGGTTCCGTTGCGTGACCTGAAGTTTTCGGCGGGTGAAACAGATTTAAGACTCGATAATGGGGTTACCCTTTCATTGGAAGGACCGCTACATGCCGAATTCAACAGCGGCGCTGACATGCTTCTGCATTATGGAAGACTTAGCGCAGAAGTCGGCGAGAACGCGAAGGGATTTACCGTTCGTACAGCAACCAGTGAAGTCGTTGACTTGGGAACGCGATTCGGAGTGAGTGCCAGCGAGGCTGGCGATACCGATGTCGTGGTGTTTGAAGGTGAAGTGAAAGTTCGACGCAACAACGATTACACAGCCGATCGCTCCTGGACCACTTTGCGATCGGGTGAAGCGGTTCGAGCTGCCAAAAAGAACAAAGAATTACAACGACTAGCTCGAGTAAGACTATCAAAGAATAAAAAGCTGTGGTCTTCCGTTTCCTCTGGTTCAGGTTTGGTGACTGACGTCACAGACAATGTCACAGAACCCGAGTTTCGCCATTATCTCGGAGTGGTTCCTCAAGGCATGGGCCAGGGTGCCCAACCATTCTCCGACAGACCTAGCGCTAAGTGGCAAGCAGTACCAGGCGAATCGTTTCCGCAGGAATTGGAGTCCGCCGATTTAGTTCGAACATTTTTAGCCGATCGTGGCGATCGTGAATTAGAAATCTCTTTGCAATTAAGTGAACCTTGTGTGGTCTATGTCTTTTTAGATACACGCCGACTCGCCCCCGCGTGGCTGGAGAAAGCATTTATTGACACAGGTAAAAGAATCCGTGTGGGCCCATGGCCTGCTGGTGGTCCGGTGCGGGGAATCGAACCACAGTCCGATGGCAAATACTTTATCGACTGCGCCGTTTGGCAATGTAGCTATGACAAAGTTGGTAAGCTGACCCTTGGAAGTCCTTTTGTGAAAGGAACAGAAAATCAAGGATTGATGTACGGTGTCGCTGTCGGACCGGTTTCGCAATCAAAAGTTGATCTGCGACGACAATATCAATAATTTTTTGAAACAACTATCAACCACTGTGCAGTCACCATAAAAGGTACTGCCCAACCAGATCAGATTGAGCATAGGAGCTAGACGATGGGAAGCAATCAGCACGGAAAGATGATTCAGGATCGCCGCTTGTGCAACACGCGACTTGGCTTAGCAACTCGCCGAGACTTTCTCTGCAAAAGCGGCCTTGGTATCGGTTCATTAAGCTTGGCATTTTTACTAAGCCAGCGTGAAGCTCGCGCAGGTGAAACCAATCCTTTGGCAGCTAAAGCTCCCCATTTCACTCCTCGCGCGAAACGGGTTGTTCACGTATTTCTTTCAGGCGGACCATCTCATCTTGATCTATTCGATCCAAAACCTGAGTTGATCAAGAACGATGGTAAAACCTATGCCGAGTATCGCGGTGTCTTGTTCGGCTCCCCTTTTGCTTACAAGCCATCCGGCAATAGTGGTTTGGAAATGAGCGAGTTGCTTTCGAGTACAGCAGCTCACGCTGATGATATCTGCATGATTCGTTCTATGAAAACTGATGTGCCAGCGCACCCTGCTGCCAGCCGCATGCTCTCGACAGGACACTCTCAACTGTCGCGTCCAAGCTTCGGTTCGTGGGTTACTTATGGACTTGGTTCCGAAGCAGAAAACCTTCCTGCATTCGTGGTGCTTGGACGTGGCGGCGGAGCACAGTTGGCAAGTTCATCTTTCTTGCCTCCCATTTATCAAGGTACAACTTTGAATGTTGATCGCGGAGAAGTAATGGCCGACTTGCGTAACCCGCAATTGTCTTCCGCCGATCAGCGTCAACAGCTTGAAGCACTTGCATCGCTTAACAAACAGTTTATACAACAAGCCCCCCACGAAGCTGATCTTGAAGCTCGCATTCAGTCGTTCGAGCTAGCCTACCAAATGCAAAGCGCTGCCCCGGAAGCCTTTAATTTGGAATCGGAATCCGACGCCGTTCGCAAAATGTATAACTTGCAAGACCCACTCAACCGAAGCCTGCTTGCTGCGCGGCGGTTGCTGCAGCGTGGTGTTCGCGTAGTTCAAGTTTTCGATGGTGGCTGGGATCACCATCAGGGATTGGTCACGAGAATCCGCACCAAGGCAAGTTCCTTGGATTCAGGTCTCGCCGCTTTCCTATCGGACCTTAAGCAAAACGGTATGCTTGAGGATACACTCGTCATTGTCGCTGGCGAATTCGGTCGCACACCGGTTCGACAAGCTGGCTCGGTGGGTGAAAGTATCGGACGAGATCATAACCATCGCGGTTTCTCGATCATGCTAGCCGGTGGCGGTATTCGTGGCGGTATGTCTTACGGTTCGACCGACGATTTCGGCCGATCTGCCGTCGACAAAGAAGTACATGTGCATGACCTTCATGCCACCATGCTTCATCTGCTCGGATTCGATCATCATGAATTGACCTATCACTTCAGCGGACGTGATTACAGACTCACCGACGTTCATGGCAGAGTGGTCAAGGAGATCTTGGCATGATCGTAAAGACCTTGATGAACCAAACTCAACTTGGCGCTAACGCCATTTCTTTGAGATTCGCTTTTGCAGCAATCGGTGTTGTAGCAATACTATTATCGCCGTCATTGACTCTTCTGGCACAAGAGCCCGCCAACAAGACGACCGACACGAACGCTGGTTCGGAGTCGGATCTGGAAAGCATGGAATTTTTTCGCGATGAGGTATTACCGCTTCTGCAGAGCCGCTGCTACAGCTGCCATAGTCATGAAGCTGGCAAATCCAAAGGGGGATTAGTTGTTGATTCGCAAACTGGATTAACGACCGGTGGCCAGTCGGGCCCAGCCATCGCTAAAGGTGACGCAGAAGCGAGCTTGATCATTCGAGCTGTTCGCGGCAACGATGATGAAGTCAGTGCGATGCCTCCCGAAGAGAAGCTGACCGATGCTGAGATTGGTGTACTCGTACGATGGATCAACAGTGGTGCTCCTGACTCGCGAGTTCCCAAATCAACAATTGCACCCCTAGAACAAATTTGGAAGGATGCAGAAAGCCATTGGTCTTTTCAGCCACTGACCAAACCTGAAGTCCCAGCGTCTCGATTGGATTCGTCTAATACCAACCCCATCGATCGCTTTGTTGATTCGAAACTCCAGTCTCTCAATTACACGATGGCTCCAGCCGCTAAGGCGCAGCATCTGATTCGACGCGCTTACTTCGACCTTATCGGTCTTCCACCAACTCTCGATGATATTCGAGCGTTCGAAAAGGAGTATACCAACAACCCATCGGTCGCCATGGAATCACTGGTCGATCGCCTTCTCGAGTCGCCACAGTATGGCGAGCGATGGGCGCGTCACTGGATGGATGTTGCACGCTACTCCGATGTAACTGGCGGTATGAAAAATCAAGGGCGTGATGATCGCCTACCCTTCGCCTTTACCTATCGAGACTACCTGATTCGATCCTTCAACTCCGACAAGCCCTATAACCGTTTTGTCATGGAACAGCTCGCCGCTGACCAACTGGACTTAGACGATAAACGTGACTTGGCAGCAACTGCTTTTCTTGCCATCGGCTCCGTTGCCGGGACAGAAGAAGAACGGATTGCCGAACGCATTGATACGGTGATGCAAACATTCCAAGGACTCACCGTTGGATGCGCACGTTGCCATGATCATAAATTTGATCCGATTCCAACCGAAGATTACTACAGTCTGCGGGGAGTCATCGCCAGCTCTTCGGAGTTGGGTACAGCCCTTCGTGCTGAATTGGTCAATAATGAAGATTGTCCTATCATCGAAGATGTCCCGGATCCTGAACTTCGCAAGCAATACGAAGATGCAGTTGCCAAGGCGGAAAAAGAATTGCGCGAGTACGAAGATGGCGTATGGCTGCCAAAAGAAAAGCAATGGCGAATCGATACACCCAAGTACCTCGATGCGATGGCACTCTCTGCTAAGGAACGTGGGGGGCTATCACCTCAAGACTACGTACGGAGCCGACTTGATCGCTCCGTATTCGCAGCTTGGACTCAGCTCATCACTCGAGCCAATAGAAAATCGAGTCCTGAATTTGCTCCTTGGGTTGCGCTGAATCGTTTAGGTCCTGACCAATTCGAAGCGAAGTTTGAGAAAACGATGGCTACTCTACGGTCTTCTAATACCACAACCAACAAACTGGTGATGGATTCGATTGCTGAAGCCAAGCCGAAATCGATGAGAGATGTTGCGAGGGTCTACGGTGAGTTGTTTACCAAAGCAAACGAACAATGGGAAAAGGAACTCGCAAGTGCTGATCAAGAAAGCAAGAATCCTCCTCACGCTCTAGCCGACGCAGACCTGGAAGCTCTCCGAAGTTACCTCTACGATCCAGGCATGCCACCCTGTCGCGCTAACAATAAGGTACGCGACGCTTTCGGCAACAACGATAATAAGCTTAACAAACTCACCAAGAGTCTACTTGATGCCAAATTCCATCATCCCGGCGCGCCGGTTCGTGCCATGGGCGTAAAGGATAAGGCTGAACCTAGCGACTCGCCTGTGTTTGTTCGTGGCGAGCCCGATCAAGCAACCGACAAAGTTCCTCGTCGTTATGTCTCAATCGTCGCTGGAAAAGAAGCTCCCGCCTTCACGAAGGGTTCTGGCCGGCTCGAGTGGGCCGAAGCGATTGTTGCTCCAAACAATCCCCTTACCGCTCGCGTGATCGTCAATCGTGTTTGGATGTATCATTTCGGCAACGGTATTGTCGAGACAACCGGCGATTTCGGATTACAAACGCCGAGGCCCGCTCATGCAAACTTGCTCGATTGGCTAGCTACCACCTTTATCGAAGATGGTTGGTCGCTGAAAAAGTTGCACAAACGCATCCTGCTTTCTGCGACATGGCAGCAATCCAGTACGGAGCATCCGCAGTACGAACAACTTGCAACTGCGGATCCAGAGAACACGCTTGTGTGGCGGCAAAATGTAAAGCGACTAGAGTTCGAACCTCTACGCGATTCAATTTTGTTTGTAACAGGAAATCTCGATTCATCGCTTTATGGACGCTCTCTTCCACTGCTAAGCGATCCCAAGGCCAATCGACGTACCGTGTATGCGTTTATCGATCGCACAACACTTCCAGCAGTGCTGAGTACATTCGATGTCCCCAACCCAAACCTTACTCAAGGTGAAAGATTTGTTTCTACGGTATCGCCTCAAGCTTTGTTTCTGATGAATAACGCGTTCATCAGTTACAATGTACGACTTCTTGCCCGTTCTGACGAGTTTACCAAACTCCCAGAAGACAAGACTCGTATTAAGTGGCTGTACGACAAAATCCTAAATCGCGAAGCGAGTTCCTCGGAAATCGAAGTACTTTCTAAGCTCCTTCCTCCGCCAAAGAGCGCAGAACAAAATGCAGAAGAAGAGAAACTGACTTCTGCTCCCACTGACTCAACCGTAACGGATCAGGATGATTCCCCAAAAGCTCGCGCCGCTAAACGCAAAGCAGAGCAATTGCGAAAAGCGGAATTGGCTCGTAAAGCGGCGGAAGCGAAGCGTGCCAAGCAGGCAGCTCTTCGTGCCAACGGCGGCGTAGAGCCGAGCAACGGTTGGGAGAAAATCATTCACACGTTGTTGATGAGCAATGAATTTACGTATGTCTTGTAGACTAAACACTTGATCGTATTCAGTTTATGTTTCGTTAGGTTAGTTTCCCCGATTTTTCTTTTCTCAAAGGTATATCTGCTATGAAATCTCTCGTTCGCATCCTCTCCATTCTCACCATCGTTTGCGTGACCTTCTCCACCTCGTTCGCCCAAGAAACACAAAAAGGTGCTAAAGGTGGTGAAAAGAAAGCTGGACAGAAGCAAGGCAAGACGAGCCTGACCGATCAGTTTATCAAGCAATTAGAACCAGCTGGCTTGAGCGAAGATCAGATCGCTTCGATCAAAAAGTTGATGACCAGCGTCGCAGATGATGTTGCTGCCAAACGTGAGAAAGCTGGCATCACCCCTCAGATCTTGCGCAAACGAGGTGAAGCTCGCAAAGCTGGTACCGAAGCAGGCAAGAAGGGCGCTGATCTTAAGAAGTACGTCGAAGACACCCTCGGCCTCACCGATGATCAAAAGAGCGTTGTCGATGAGACCGAAAAGGCTATGACCAAGGTCAAACTTGAAGCTGGCAAACTACTCTCTAAAGAGCAACTAGAGAAACTTCCTGCTCAAGTTCGCCGTACCGTCGAAGCTGCTGCTCCTAAAGGCGCTGGCAAGAACAAGCAGGACAAATAAGTCTTACTGACGATTCTCGATTTAAGCTTTCTATTTCTTGGGATCAGTAGAAAGCTTGCGTAATCGATTCTGATTATCACTTCAATACTCTCGGAAATAGCTGGCTTAACCCGGCAAAATATTCCTGAAAACTCGCAAGCCCATGGCTGTCGATTATCGATCAGCCCATGGGTTTTTTTGTTCGCCTCTTATTAAGCCCCCGCAATTCTCCCTCTACTATTGGCTTCAAGTGCTAAGGATAGGGAATCGCGGACGATTTCGTCCCCAACAATTCCGCTTCCAATTATCTCATTGCTTTTTTCAGCTACAATAAACTACGCTTATAACACCATCTCGTCTGTTTTGAATTAGCTGAGGTTTGCAATGTCGGTGCCGGAGCAGGAGCCCCCAATTGCCTTGACAAGGTCACCCTTGCTTTGGGGAATGTTGTTCGTCGCAACTCTAGCTATCACCGCTACCGTTTGGCAGAACTTCTTTCTGCAGAAAGAAAACTCGCCAATCGTTGCCGATGCGAAAGAAAAACAACAAAAGAGTACGGACTCCACTCTGCCCGATAACGCGACACCAAAAACTCCCGCTCCTAATAATCAACCGCCGCTCGCTTTCTTGAGTTCTTACAAGTCCCCTTTGATCTCAACCAATCCAGGTTTTGTGGGACCTGATTCTTGCAAGGAGTGTCACCAAGAGAACCATTCTGGAGCCTCACAGTCGAATCACTTTCGCGCCTGTCGCATCGTCCAGCCAAACGACATGCCTGATGGCTTCACGGGAGAGTCCGCAGAGCTGTCACCTCAAAGCACAAACATTCAATTCAAAATGCGCCGAGATGGCGATTCGTTTTGGATGGATACCTATGAAGTAAAAGATTCCACTGCTTCACCTGTTGCTCAGTCACGACTTGATCTTGTTCTTGGATCAGGTGGTAAGTTTGATGATGTCTTTCTCAGCTGGAAAGATGATGGCTCTATGTTTGAACTTCCTATGGCTTGGCTTTATCCATCTCACCAGTGGGCAACTAGCCATTTTGATCCATACTCATCGGGAGATCATTCTCGTCCTCTCACCGTTCGCTGCTTGGAATGCCATAACACTTGGATCAATCACGTTAAAGGAACCGCTAACCAGTACCTTCGCGATGAAATGATTTTGGGAGTTACCTGCGAATCATGTCACGGTCCTGCTGAGAAACATGTTCGCTATTATCGTGAACATCCCAATGAAAAAGCTCCGGCAGGTCAGCCAGCAGCTCATATCATTTCACCAAGTGATCTCAGCCGCGAGCAAAGAATTGCACTATGTAGCCAATGTCATAGCAACACCATGAAACGCCGCACCACGGCTTTCACTCATCGCTCAGATCAACCGATTGAGTCGTCATTCAAGGAACTGACTAATAAAAACAATGAAGACGATCATGTTGCCAACCAAACTCGTTTTATGCGGGAAAGCAAATGCTTTAAAAGCGATCAAAAAATGACCTGTGTCACTTGTCATGATCCCCACGAAGCCAACAAACCCCAGGAATCTCACTCCAGCAGTTGTTATCAATGCCATAAGGCAGAAGCTTGCAAAGATCGTCCAAACCTTCCTAATGAAGTTAAAGATCAATGCGCCGAATGCCACATGCCGCTATACGTAAAAATCAATGTCAACTTTCAATTGGAAGATGATAACTTTGTCACCCCCATTCGCCGATGGCAACATCGCATTGGAATCTATCCCGAAGCGAAGAAAGAATTGCTGCGAGATTGGCTAGCTAAGCGAGAAGATCCCGAGAGCAAGGACAAAGCTAAGAAGCTGACTGAAGAACTTGTTGCTCATTACCTTGGTCAGTTGGATCAATGCCAAGCAGACCACCGATTTGTTGGCGCAATCGCCGCTGGTCGTGAGGCATTACGGATCGATGATAGCCCTGTTGTGCGTGAACGTCTCCAAGCGGCGATCGCTATCGAAACCCGCTTAGAAGAACTTCGCTCCCAAGCCAATCGTGCTTTGGCACAGCGACAGTTCCCTGAGGCGATGAAATTGCTTAAGCAAATTATTGAAATTAAACCTGATGATGCCATCGCTCAAGGTCGACTCGGTACCTGCTACGCTGAACTCGGCGATATGAAACTGGCAGAAGAGCATTGGAAAGCGGTGGAGAAATATGATCCCGATGATGTCTACGGACTAGGCATGCTTGCATGGATGGCATTTCGACAAAATCGTCTCGACGATTCGTTAGCTCTCTATCGCCATGCTGATGAGATCGAACCTTATGAAGCAAAAGTCAAATATCAAATTGGAATGATTTTGGCGAAACAAAATAAACTTCGTGAAGCATTGCCATGGTTTCAAGCTGCACTGGCAATCGAACCACTTAACGACGGTGCATTACAAGCGATCATCGGAACATATAGGCAACTGGGACGCCCCAAAGATGCGATACCCTATGCTCAAGACGCTGTAGCCTTCTCTCAACTCGCTAACCCCGACGTGCTCATGGTGTTCGCAGACATTTGCGCTGAAGCAGAACAGACAAACGACGCTCTAGAGGCAGCCACACTAGCTCGAAAAATCGCCGAACGCCGCGAACCGAGATTGATACCACTGATCGAACAACGCCTTTTCCAATATCGTGAAGCTGCCAAACCTTAGAAACTGTTGATTTTGTAAAACGGGCTAACAGCCACCCGTTTTACTCCAAGCGAGCGGCACTATCTTCTTTGGCTGTCATTGCGATTCAGAAAGAGACGCCGAAACTATTTTCTATTGCCCCCATTTTGCTTGAGTTCACCCTAGCTCACACTGCTACAATGGTGGTCTGAACGGATTGGCGTGGAGAGTAGCAATTCGGCTACCTCTTCAAATTCCTGTGGATGGAAACACAGGCTGAACCAGCAACGAAGAACCCCTCCATAATAAGGGTTCTGCTGGTATTGCTTTACCCGGGACATGGCTCGAACTACTCTGAAGGAGGCTGAGGTTTGATCCTCAGCTTCCCACCTTTCCATCCTGCCTTACTAAAATCGAGAAGTACTTCGCGATGATCTTCCTACGTCGTGCCGTTTTCTTTTTCGCAATCCTTTCAGCGACCATGTTGCTGGGCGTGACGATGACGCGTGCTCAGGATGCAACCGATCCAGCTCGCCTTATCCATCCCGACGTCGCTGACCAGTTGGGCTTGGACGATGCGCAGCGAGCAAAGATTCAAGCTCTATTACTGAAAAGGCTAGAGGCGAAAAATGCTGCAACTCCCGAGAAACCTGCTGACTTAACCGCACTCGATCAACAGATACGCGAAACACTGACTCCCGAACAATTGAAGGCATGGACAGAGTCTCCACCAGAACAAAAACTCCGCTTTCAGTTTCGAGAGCAATCTTGGAGTGATGTCCTGCAGTGGTTTGCTCGACAAGACAACTTAACGCTCGTCATGGATCGTGCTCCGCCAGGCACTTTTACCTACTCTGATAATCGCTCTTATACTCCCACAGAAGCGATCGATCTTCTCAACAGTGTTCTGCTAACTAAGAACTTCACATTGCTTCGTCGCGATCGAATGCTCACAGTGATTGAACTGACAGCAGATATACCGATTGAACTTTTGCCTCGCATCAAACTAGAAGAACTCCCTTCGCGCGGCCGCTTTGAACTAGTCAGCGTTCTCTTCCCACTCGGTAAACGTCCTGTCGATGCGGTGACCAAAGAAGTCCAACCCTACTTAAGTAGCTATGGGCGGGCTGTGCCACTCCCTCAAAGCAAGCAACTGCTGGTGATCGAAACGGCTGGCAAAATGCAGACGATCAATCTTCTGATCGCCTCCGTACCCGAACCTCCTCCACCTCAAGCACCACCACCGCCCCCTCCACCACCACCTGTTCCAGTCTTCGCCGCCTATCCGCTTGGTAATCTCGATCCCAATGCGACCCTCGCGACCATTAAAACGCTAATCCCTAGTGAACAAATAACGGTCGACGACAAGACGAGAGTGATGAGCGCTTTTCTGATTCCATCTCAACAAACGGCAATTCAGACTGCGATTACCCAAATGCAGAAGGACTTACCCGCAGTTCCTCCTATGCAGTCGATGTCCTACAAAGTTACTGATATCGATTTCGAAGCGATCGAAAAACAGATTAAAGCCATAGCGCCATCTGCACTTGTAAGCTTTGACGAGACCAACAACAAAGTGCTCGCCACCGCTTCTGCCGAAGATCAGGAAAGAATTGGTAAATTGCTAGAAGCGGTCGGTACCAAAGTGACCGAAGCTGGGATGGAAGTACGTGGCTTTAAACTGGCAACGGGCCAAACAACACCAGTGAGCGCATCACTGAAACTGATGCTTCCTAATGCTCAGATTCTCGCCAACGAAACCACGGGTACCGTCGTTGTTCGTGGTTCAGCCAATGACCTAATGCTAGCCGAAGAGATCATCACGACTTACCAAAAAACGCCCACAGACAATCTCTCTCAATTGAAAGTCTTTCCTCTCGAACGCACTGCACCAACGACTTGGCTTACGCAGATCAGCAAAGCTTTCCCAGACTCAACCCTTTGGTTAGCAACCGATCAGAAGCAACTGCTCATCTATGGTTCCGTAGAAGAACAGGCTCGTCTTGAATCGATGCTACCAGAACTTAAAAAACTTCTCCCACCTGATGACTCAAGAGTAGTTAAGATTTATACCCTTTCGAAATCGCAGCAAATTCGCTGGCCACTTGTTACCACCGCAGCTACGGCGATGGTTCCCGAGGCAACCTTATCACCACTTACGACGGGCAATGAACTCGTTGTCTGGGCCAATGAAAACGATCATCAAAAAATTGCGTCGCTCCTAGAACAACTTGAACGCGATGCGACCGATGGTAACGCGATCCGATGGCCCAAGGTCTATCAACTTTCAATGGAACAACCTTCTCTGGTCGCGGAATTGATTCAGCAGCAGCATGCAAATGCCAAAGTTATTTTGAGTGATTCAAAAAAGGAATTAACCGTTTGGGCAGATCAACCGACACAGACAGCTATCGCTGCCTTGGTCGAACAACTCGCAACAGAAATGCCCGCTTCTCTACCAAATGAACTACGAACCTATTCCGTCAATGGAATGACTCCGACTGCACTTCAAACGATGCTGACCGACCTACTGGGAACCGCAAAAGTGATCCCAGATACTGCGGGAGGCCGTTTACTAGTTTGGGCTACAACGGCAACTCATAAGCAAATCGATGAAGCGATGGAGCAGATTCGACAACTACCATCTTCTGACCAACAAAAGGTTCTTGTCGCCTATACTTTACAACATGCCGATGCCACCAACGTGAAAACGTTGCTCGCTGGTGTCTTTCCTGATGCAACTATCGTGGTCGATGCGACCAGTCAACAGTTGGTAGCAACGGCACCCTTGCAAGAACAAGTAAAAATAAAGGCTACGATCGAACAACTTGACATCCCTCGCGCTGCCCTCGATGCGGAAGAAATCCGAACCTACGAAATCAAAGGTGGATTGCTTGCATCGACCCTCGTCACGACACTTCAGACGATGTGGCCGAAGTTAACAATGACCGTCGATTCCACCAATAACCAACTATTGGTCACGGGCTCGGTCAAAGAACATCAACAATTGCAAACTGCGTTGGATCGCCTCTTTAGTTCGACAGGTAGCGAAGAATTGGCGGTTCAAACTTACACCGTTCCTTTCGGCGATTTGACCACGCTTCCATCTATCCTTTCACAGCTTGCTCCCAAGGCGCTTATTAGCACCGATGTCACCAATCGAACGATTGTCGCATGGGCTACAGCTACCCAACATCAGAAAATTAAACAAGCGATCGATCAACTCAGCCAGACCGCCGAAGGAAGGCAAGAACTGCAGGTCTATGCAGTTCCGGTCAATCGCAGCGCGACCATTCGGCTCGCTCTTGTCGCAACCTTCCCCACAGCCAGCATCGGTATCGATAGCACCAGCGGACAGATCATTGTTCTAGGGCCCAAAGAACTTCAAATAAAAGTCGCTGAAGCTATTAAACAATTGCTAACAGCAGCCGATGCCTCATCAACTCGTATCGCCAAGAAGTATGAACTCGCCAAGAAAATCAGACCCTCATTTCCTTCGCTTGCTGTAACCGCCATACCAACCGTCACAGTCGCAACGCCTGCTTCGGACCTCATTTCTCCATTGGTTATTCTCGCTACACCTGAAGAGCACAAGCAACTAGAACAATTGGCTCAGTCGCTAGCCGATGCTACCGGAACAGATGGGCAAGCTTTGGACATCCGTGTTTATTCGCTCGGCGCCATCGATCCAACTGCTTTTCAATCTTTGCTCAGCGATGTTCGCCCCAGTGCTAAGATTATTCCAGGAATATCAACCGCACGACTAATGATCGCCGATAGTCCTGAAGGACACACGGCGATCGAAAAACTTCGAGCCTCGCTCGAGGAAAGCTACAAAGCATCGACCGGTTTGAGCTTGAAAGTCTATACCGTTCGTCCTGATCTTGTGACGCAGATCACAACGATGTCAGCCACACTAGCCCCCTTGGCTCGACTGTTTCCCAACACCACCAATGACCGGCTGACGCTGATCGCTACCGTAGAAGACCACGAGAAATTTGCCACGTGGCTTAAAGAACTAGATAGCCAGACAATGCCCGTTGGCCAAACGCTGCAGTCGTACAAAATCCGTAAGGACATCGCAACGACGTTTACAACGCTACTGACGACGCGTGTCCCTAATGCAAAGTCGATTCCGACCGGAAACCCAACGTCGCTACTTATCAGCGCTTCGGAGGTCGATCATCAAACCATTGCTGCGCTACTGAAGGAACTGGAGGAAAAGTCGATGGCTCCTGACCAAGCCACCGTCCGAATCTATCCTCTAGGCGCCATCGAAAAGACCGCTGCGGTCGAAGTTTTGACCGGCACGCTAGGCACCGACATCAAAATCATCACCACCACTCGCACCAACGAACTCGCCATCCTCGCCTCTAGCAATGAACATGATCAAGTCACCGAAACCCTGAAGGTCCTATCGGATTCACTTGCTAAAGAAACAGGTCGCAAGCTGCAACTCTTTCCACTCGATCCCAATCAAGCGGATGTGACCAGTGTGGCAACAACCCTAAGGGCCAGCGTCAGTGCATCGACGGTACTTACGCCCTTACTAGCATCAAACACTCTAATGGCTGTTGGCAGTGAAGAAGAACTTGCAAAGGTGAAACAAATCCTCAGCTCACTTGAAAGTGAACTACCTGCGAGTCAGAAAAAGCAGTCACTTGTTTACTCGCTCAAGTTTGCCGATCCTACAGCCGCAGTGCGCGTTCTCACCACACTCGTTCCCAAAGCGACACTCGCCGCAGACGTACTCGGCCGCAAGATCGCTGCGACTGCAACACCGAGTGAGCAAACTCAAATTGCTGAGTTTGTAAAATCATACGATCAGCCTCTGGTCAATGAGCGGGAAACCAGAATGTATCCGCTGGAAAGGGGCAGTGGACGGGGTCTCTCTTTTGTTCTCACCGAAATGATCCCTAGCGCCACGATTTATGGCAGCCGCGATGCTCCTGTGCTTATGGCAACAGCAACTCCGGAAGATCATGAGAAAATCGCTACGCTCGTCAAAGAGTACAACGAAAGCAGTGGTGGCAAGACAACATCGATTGTGCTGAATCTAAAGAAGGCTAAGGCCTCCAGCGCGGCTGAAGCGATTTCCCAAATCGATGATCTAATTAAAGTAACTCCCGATATCGCTTCCAATAGTGTCGTGGTTACCGCATCAGCAGAACGCATTGCTCAAGTCGAAGCACTGGTTAAACAACTAGAAGCTAATGATGGTGGCGTACTAGTTACCAAAGGTTATAAGCTCAAAGGGGCCGATCCTCTGGCAATGCAACGAGCATTGATTGTTAGCTTTCCGAAGGCCACCTTGGCGGCCGATACCGTCAATGGTGATCTGTATGTTACCGCGACTGAAACCGAACATACCGAAATACAAAAGCTGATCGACACCTCCAATCAATCTCCTCCTCGGCAGTCGCTTGTCTACGCTCTGAAGTATGCCGATCCTACCGCTGCGGTACGAGTGCTGCAGTCGCTTTTGCCAAAAGCGACTTTGGCCGCCGATATTTTGGGCAAGAAGATCGCTGCCACTGCCACCGCTGATGAACAAACCCAGATCGCTGAATTCGTGAAATCGTATGACGAGCCGCTCTCAACACAGAGAGAAACCCGTATTTATCAATTGAAAAGAGGCAGTGGTCGCGGCTTCTCTTTCGTCCTTACTGAAATGCTCCCCGAAGCTACGATCTATGGCAGTCGTGAGACCCCGGTCGTTATGGCAACCGCCACCGCTGAAGATCACGAGAAAATCAAAGCGATGATCGATCAGTATAATTCGGCCAGCGGTGGTGAAGAAAAAACGATTGTTATCACTTTGAAGAAAGCTAGCGCCGAAAGCGCCGCGGACGCCATCGAGCAAATCGATGACGAGATCCGTGCAACGTTTGATGAGGAGAGCAACTCGCTGATCGTGACGGCGACGAGCGAAAAAATCGCTCAGGTCGAAGCAATGGTTAAGCAACTCGATGAAAACTCTGGTGCTGCCACCACCACAAAGTCTTACTCACTGGCCAACAACGATGTCACCGCTCTTCAGAAAGCACTGACTCGTAGTTTTCCGAAAGCGACTTTAGCAGCCGACATCGCTAATGCTCGACTCTATGTCACAGCGACCGAAGCCGAGCATACTGACATCAAGTCACTGATCGAGTCGATCGCTCCACAAGCTGCACGCGCGACCAAAGTGTTCAATCTCTCAAAAGCGAAAGCGGCAGCGGTAAGTGAAGCGATTGAAAACCTCGGACCAGAAGTTCTGGTCACTGCCGATATCACAAGCAACAGCGTGATCGTGAGCGCGCCGGAAGAATCGATGCAGCGAGTGACGGAGATGGTTCAGCAGGTAGAAGGAACGTCTGGAAAATCCCCTATTACCAAAGGCTATCCTCTCAAAAATGCGGATCCTACATCGTTACAACGAGCTCTTATTGTAAGTTTTCCTCGCGCTACAATCGCAGCGGATGAAGACAACGGAGACTTGTACATCACGGCGACCGAAGAGGAGCATCTGGAAATACAAAAGTTGATCGATGCGACCAATATGGCATCTGGTCGTAAGCCTGCACTAAGAACATTCAAGCTACAACATAGCTCACCGACAGAAGTCGCAACCGCATTACAGCAAGCCTTTGGAAGGCGTTCTTCTGCGGGCGTTAGTTTTGATGAAAATACGCGCACCGTTTTTGTGGTTGCAAACAATGACGATCTTAGTGTCGCGGAACAAGTCATCCAGCAAATCGATGTTATTAAAGGTCCTGGAGTGGAAAGACGACTTAAAGTTTTTTCTTTCGGTGGAGCTGACGGAGATGCGATTGTTGAAAGTGTTAGGGCGCTATTTCCCGACGCAATACCTCCAGTTAACGCCTCTTGGGATGTTCTCAAAGAACAGCTTGTTGTCATAGGTACAACAGATCAACTGAAAATTGTGGATGAAACATTACAGCAGTTCCAGCCACCAGATCGTCAGCTGGAAATCTTTCCTTTGCAGACGATGGATCCCAATACCGTACAAACTGTGATCAACTCACTTTATTCCGACGAACCCTATGCAACTTCACCAACGGTCAGTAAGGATGAAGCTAACAGCCAGGTTCTTGTGCGCGGAACTGCAGAGCAACTGAAGGACATTCGCGCTTTGCTCGATAAGATGGGAGAAACATCGCAAAGCACTCCTAAGCTTCGCGGTCGAGTGAGAAACGTTGCCATTGAACGCGACTCAGAACTGATGCTGCAGCAATTGCAAAAGGTCTGGCCTCAGTTGCGAAACAATCCCTTAGAAATCATTCGTCTGCCTACAAAGGATCAACCGCAAG